>Ga0326728_10000212_pt1 | contig 239329 bp, 225 predicted proteins | sample MB3enrmetagenome_FD_207602 | JGI IMG/M metagenome (GOLD analysis project Ga0326728, IMG submission 207602) | Lab enriched peat soil microbial communities from McLean, Ithaca, NY, United States - MB31MN | ecosystem: Environmental > Terrestrial > Soil > Wetlands > Peat | place: USA: New York...
GCCCTGGCCGTTTTTCAGGCTTGCTGAAGGCCGAAGCGTAACCCACACCCTGGCCGATTTCCACCCCGCCAAAATGGCCCTGTTTTTCGCCGCCATCGACAGGAATCGCCCGCGCTGCATTTCACCACGCCGATCTTCCAGCTTCTGACTACATTCCCAGGCTCTTTCGCACAACCGAGAAATCGAAAGCGACGTCACCTTCCCGCCGGGCCCGCTCTTCGGCGTTTTCCATCGTGCGAAGCAGATCCTCCAGCGCACGCCGCCCCTTTTCCGACCCTGCCGCCTCTCGCGGGGTCCTCCCACCCAGCGCCGGCAGTCGTTCATCCGCCCAGCGCTCGTAGTGCTCCCTTTTGATCTTGCTCAGGAGTTCGCGCTCGACCTCAGGCGGCAAGCTGGGCTCGCGCTCCGCCTTACGTCGCGGCTTTTCCTCGCGCACTTTCCGCTTCATCGCGTCCAACGATTGGAACGAGTCGCCCAGGTGCCGTAACCATGCGCCGCCGTACTGTTCCACCAATTGCCTCCCGATCTCCAACCGTTTTCGCGAATTGCACTCCAGCCGGAGCCGGCCGTCGCGCACCTCGATGCGGCCGTAAGACCGGCGAGGCCCATCGGTTCCCTGCTCCAGCCAGGCGAACGAACGAACGCCGGGAGCTTCCCCTTCCTCTACCTCAAACGGCGCCACCGTCTCGAGCGCGGAAATGAGCGGCGCTTCGTCTTGGACCTGGTATACGGCGGCGCTGAATTCCAGATCGTCGCCCTCCGCGTTCACCACCCGCAGTTCCGCAAACTGCTTCCGTGCAATCTCGTCTGCCACGCGATGCCATCGGTGGCTGTTGGCGCGCACGAATGCCGCGGCAGGCGCGCCGGCCTCGCGGCTCTCCCGTTCGATTTGCTCCATCAGTCCTGGCAGCAGCGTGCGGGGTACGCTGATTCCGATGCCTGCCAAATACCACCGGCCGTCCGATCGATAGATGCGGCTCAGTATGCAGTCCCATCGGACTAGAGAGCGCGAGCAGCTCACGTCATGAACAAAGACTCGATCTCCTGCCACCAAATCTCGCAGCTCGACGCCCTTGCCCTCCTCGATGCGCTGGGTTTCCCAGATTCCGAACCGTGCATCGCGCCAGGCTTCGAGCAATTCGCGTTCGGCGGCGGTGAGCCGCCCGGTGCGCCGCAGGTATTCCTCCAGGAGCGTCCGCCCTGTTGAAGTAGGCCGGAAATCGTGAAAATACCACTCGAAAAAGCCGCCGAGGAGCGCTTCATCGGGTTGGGGACCTAGCTCCTCCAGCCGCCGGCCGAAGTAGAGCAGGGCAGCTTCCGTCATATCGGCCTTACTGCGCCATTGCTTATCGCAGTCGATGAGTCTTCTGTGCAGCCTTGCGTGTAGAGGCTCCGTGTCTGATGACTCCGGCCGGCCGATGCGGTCCGAACGTTCGAGCTCTTCATCCGCGGCAAGATGGCACTTCTTGTATTTCTTGCCGCTGCCGCACCAGCACCGCTCATTGCGCCCCGGTCTGACGGGAGCCGCAACGGGCGCGGCTATTTCTTCTTCCTCTTCCACACCTTCGTCCTCCGTATCCTCCATCAGGATGAGGTCCGAGCAGATCTCCTTGATCGTGATCCCTGCGAACTCTTCCCCGGTCAAGTGCGATGTAAACCCCTCATCCGTTTTCCTGCGAACCCATTCGCGGTGATCATTCGGCAGCAAGCCATGGAGTTGGCGGAAGACGCGCTCCGCCTCGTCCGCGCGTTCCAGTTTCTTCAGCGTCTCCATGGTCATGGCGAGCAGGTAGGCCGCGTCATCTTCTTGGGCGAAACCGGCAAAACCGTCCAACAACCCGATCGAAGCCTCCTCGATACCCGACGTCTCGGGCAGCAAATCGATCTGGTCGGCCAGAGCGCAGCGCAGAGTCACCGGCGCCCCCGCCGCCGCCGCCCGGAATCTCGCCACGGTCTCCGCCGGATAGCGTTGGCCAATCCTCCAGACGGCCCAATTCGCATGCAAGAAGACCGTGGGCTCGTCGAAGTCCAACAGCTCCAGCAAATCCTCCAGAATCTCCGCGCCGGCCGTTTCGCCAAGCAGCGCAATCACCAAACCGACGGCACGTATGGACAGTGCACCCTGCCGCTGCGCCCATTCCCGCAGCGCAGCTCGCCAGAGCAGAATCGAACGCTCGGAGTGCGATAAGATGTCACGCAATAGGTCCGCATCGATTCCTTCCGCGGATTGACGTTGGAGAAGGTTCAGAAGCTCGAATGGCGCCAGGGTGTCACGAGCCTCCGCTGGGGTTTCCCCTCGGTCCTCGAGCGCGGCGGCAAGCGCTTCGTACGTAGCAGGGTCTGTGAAATCGAGGTCCAGCTTCTTCATTCGTTCGCCGAAGAACTCGGCCACTTCACCGGGAATCTGCGTGCGCAGCGCCAGCTTCCAAATCCCCAGCAACATGAGACGGCCCGACAGAGCGTCATCCGGGCCATGCTGCCTTCGGCGGATATCCGACAGCGACAAGTACGCGCTGTAGTCGCAGGGCATCCGGTCGAGCGCCTTCCAGTAGCACGACTCGGCTGCAGCTAAATCGCCAACCTCGGATTTTCCATTGCCGAGCAATAGAAAGCCGCCGCCGAAATCGGGGTCGGTGTCGATCAGCCGCTCGCCGGCTTCCGCCTCTGTGATTTTTCCGGCTTGGGATTCGCGCGCGATTGCCGCGCGGCTCTGCCGTAAGGGTTCAGGTGTGAAAAGCATGGATAAGATCAGCGTACTACCACGGAGCCTGCAACCTCTGTGCCGCGTCGAGCGTAGAGCCTGATTCTAAATGGGTTTGGCTCCCCGGCATGGATTCGAACCACGATTCACGGCTCCAAAGGCCGCTGTCCTACCATTAGACGACCGGGGAATTCGGTTGGGACTGCTTTTCAGTTTAACGTTCGGCGTGAAAACCTGCAACGGATGCATCGCCGCTGTCGCCGCTGCACCGGTGTCGCGCTATCCCACCGACGATACTACTCGCCGGCTTACCTCTGTTAACTGTACTGGGCCTCTATAAGGATATGGACCCGCCAATGCAATCTTGACAGCCACCGGGCAAACAAAAAGAATGAAGCTGTACTGACGGCGTCAACCCGAAAGGGTTGAGGTGCATTTCATGGCGAGTGAGACGATACTGATTGTCGATGATGTACCCGTGAACCTCAAGGTCGCCTCCGCCATTTTGCGTAACGAGGGCTACACGGTCCATCTTGCGTCGAACGGCCAAGAGGCGCTGGCAGCGGTCGCGCAGGTTCACCCCGCTCTGATACTGCTGGATCTTTCCCTGCCCGATATCGACGGTCTCGAAGTGGCCCGCCGCGTCAAGCGGGACCCGCTCACGCGCGGCACCGTCATCCTGGCCCTTACCGCCTACTCGCCGGATGAGTGCGCCGCGGAAGTCAAGGCAGCCGGCTTCGCGGGATATCTCGCCAAGCCGCTCGATGCCCGCGCTGTGATCAAGAAGGTGGTTGAATATCTGCGCCCCCAGGCGGCCGATCCCGGACCTTCCTCCGCCAGCCGCGCGCTTCCTGAAAATATACTGCACAATCCGGAAATTGAACGCCTGCGGCGCAATTTCCTGGCGGACGGCGCACGGCAATGCCGGCGCATGCTCCCCTTGCTCCCCGGATCGTTGCCCCCGGAGACGAAGCAACTCTCGCACAAATGGATCGGCGCGGCGGGTGCGCTCGGCTGCCATGAGATTGCCGGCTTGGCGCGGAAATTGGACGACATGCTGCGCGCCGTGACACGCGATCCCAGCGCTCTTCTCGTGACACTGCAGGCCCTGCTCGATGCCTTCGAGCAACCCGTGGACACCGCACCCCCGCCACCCGTTCCCGCGGCGGTCGCTCCCGCAGCTCCCAAACCGGCGAAAAGAAACCCGGATGTTCTAATCGCCGACGACGATCCCAACGTGCGAATGGTCATAAAGGCCGTGCTGGAGAATGGCGGATTCGATGTCATCGTCGCTGAAAACGGCGTCGAGGCCCTGCGCTTGGCGCGAAGCCGGTTTCCTTCGGCGGCCATTCTCGATGTGAACATGCCGGGTATCAGCGGCTTCGCCATCCTGGCAAAATTGCGCGAGGAGAAGATTCCGATTCGAGTAATTCTGGTCACGGCGCGGCAGCAAACCAACGACGTGCTACAAGGATTCAAGCTGGGAGCGGACGATTATATCGTGAAGCCGTTCAACCCAGCGGAGGTGGTGGCGCGCCTGGCGCGTGTATTGGAACGCTCCATCGAGGCGCGGGGAGGCGACAGCCAACCGGATCCGGCGCTGGCCGTCAGCGCACTCCCCGCGGGCTAGGCCGCATTCCGGTGCATGCGGTCCGGGCGCGCCGGCGCCATGCCAACACCAGGGCGGAACCCAGCAGAATGATCGCGGCGCTCAGACCCACCCAAATTCCGGGAGCCCCCCATGCAACCTGGAAGCAGAGCACATACGCTACGGGCAACCCTATGCCCCAATAACAGATCAGGTGCGCCAGCATGGGAGTGCGGGTATCGCCCAGTCCGCGCAATGCGCCTGTCGCCACCACCTGGAAACCGTCGAACAACTGGAAGAGCGCGGCAATGCGCAGCAGTAACGCGCCGCGCGATATCACAACCGGGTCGTTCGTATAGATGCGGGCGATCCAACGCGACGCGCCGTTCAGGAGCAGGGCGGCGCAGCCCATGAAGAGCGCGCTGAGCAGCAAAGCCGTCCAACCGCGGGAGCGCGCGGCGCGCCAATCTCCGGCGCCCACTGCCTGCCCGACCCGCACCGCGGCGGCGGAACTGATTCCCAAAGGGACCATGAACGTGATGGAGACTACCATCAGGGCAATCGCGTGGGCAGCCATCGAGCGCTCGTCCAGCCGCGCGGCGAATACGGTAACCAAACCGAATACCAGGCCTTCAAACAGGATCTGCAGGGCCGCCGGAAGACCCAGACCGACCAGGCGGCGGATGCGCGCCCACTCCGGGCGCCAGGAAAACCGCTCCAGCAGGCCGCGCGATTGGCGCTCGTGCCATACGATAGCCGCACCCAGCACCGCCGCCATATAGAAGCGCGCGATCGAGGTGGACCATCCCGAGCCCACCAGCCCCATCGGCCGCACACCGCAATGGCCATACATCAGCACCCAATTGCCAGCCACATTCACGACGTTGGCGCTGATCAATGCGAAGGTCACGGGTTTGACCACATTGACCGCCTGGAGGTAGCGGCGGAATGCGCTATAGAGCATGAGCAAAGGCAGCGAGCAGACCATCGCCCTAAAGAACGGTGTGAACAACTCCATGATGCGCGGATTGGTTCCGTAGGCCCGCAGCAGCGGGATGAGTAACAGGATCAGCGCCATCAACAAAGGCGAGAGGGCCAGCCCGAGCCAGATGCCATTCACCAGCGAACGGCGGCAATCCTGCGGATCTTCGCCGCCGAAGGACTGGGAAACCAGCGTGTCCATGCCCAGCAACATGCCGGTGCCGGCGATGGCGATGGGATAGAACAGCGTGGCGCCCAGGCTGCCCGCGCCGATGGCAGCCGGTCCCAGGCGCCCGGCCATGATGGTGTCCACCAGGCCCATGGTCATCCAGCCCAACTCGGCCAGGGCGAGTGGCACGGCCATGCGCAGCATGGGGCGGAATTCGCGGCGGATCATTCCCGAACCTTGGCTTTGGGATGGGCCTTGTCGTAGACGGCCATGAGATCGGCGAGCGCAACCTGCGTGTACTTCTGCGTGGTGGAAAGACGCGCGTGGCCCAGCAGTTCCTGGATGGCGCGCAGGTCGGCGCCATCGGCCAGCAGATGGGTGGCATACGCATGACGGAAACTGTGGGGATGCACGGAGGAATCGCCGGCCAGGTACGTCGCGTAGAATTTGACGATGCCGTGGATGCCGCGCGCGGTGAGCCGGCCGCCGCGATGGTTCAGAAAAACGGCGCGTTCTTCGCGGACGACGGGGCGCTCGCCGAGATATCGTTCCAGCGCGGCGGCCGCTTGTCCGGGCAGCGGGACTTGCCGCTCCTTGCGGCCTTTGCCGCGTACGCGAATCCAGTTTTCGGAGCGGTCCAGGTCTTCCAGGTTCAAGCCCGAGAGCTCGCTCACGCGCAAGCCGCAGCCGTATAGCATCTCAAAAATGGCGCGATCGCGCGCGGGATGGGGCCGTTCGAGTTTGCCTGCGGCTACGCCATCGAGCAGAGTGTTGGTCTGTTCGGCGGTCATCACCTGGGGCAGCCGCTTGGGGGCCTTCGGTGTGCGCAGCAGCCTCGCCAGGTTGGCCTTCACCATGCCTTCCCGTTCCATAAAGCGGAAGAGGCCGCGCACAGCCGCCAGCTTGCGGCGAATGCTGAGCGGATCTAATTCCCGGCGGTAGAGCCAGACCATCCATTCGCGGAGCAACAACAGGTCGATCGAGGCGACATCGGGCGGCGCCAGATCGGGCGGTGAAAGAAACTCGCGGAACTGCGCGAGATCGCCGGCGTAGGCGTGGAGCGTGTGCGGCGATGCGCCGGTGCGGGCCAACTCCGCCATGTAGAGCTCGATATGCGCGGCTAAGTCAGACATGGGCGTGGCGGTACTCTTCGAGCGCGGCCAGCGCGCGGCGGCAGACCTCGGCGTGGCGGGCTTTCTTATCGTGCCGCAGCTTTTGCCGCGTAGCTTCGTCGAGCGGCGGGAGCAGATCGAAGGTGATGTTGGCCGGCTGATAGTGGGCAGGGTTCGCGCCGGAGATGTAGTGGCAAAGCGATCCGAGAGCGGTTTCGCGGGGCAGCGGCCGTGGGGTTTCGCGGGCAGCCAGCGCGGCGGCGTGCGTGCCCGCCATCCATCCCGTGGCAATGGCTTCCACATACCCTTCCACGCCGGAGATCTGGCCGGCGAACAACACGCGCGGATCGGAGCGGAGCTGCAGGGCCGGGTTGAGAAGCGCGGGTGCGTCGATATAGGTGTTGCGATGGATCTGGCCGAATCGCAGGAACTCCGCGCGTTCCAGACCGGGGATGAGGCGCAGGATGCGGGCTTGCTCGCCGAATTTCAGGTGGTTTTGAAATCCGACCAGGTTGAAGCTCTGTGCGCGCAGATTCTCCTGCCGCAGTTGCACCACGGCGTAGGGGCGGTGTCCGGTGCGCGGATCGATGAGCCCCATGGGCTTCATGGGACCGAACCGGAGGGTATCGCGGCCGCGTCGGGCGAGCTCTTCGATGGGCAGACAAGCTTCGAAGTAGGGCGTAGCGTCTTCCGCGATGTGCGCCGGGACGCTCTGGCCCCGCAGCAACTCGTCGACGAAGCGGTCGTACTGCTCGCGGTCGAAGGGGCAGTTCAGATAATCGTCGGTGCCATCGGTGGATTTGCCGTAGCGCGAGGCCCAGAAGGCTATGGAGGTATCGACGGAATCGGCCTCCACAATGGGGCTGATGCTGTCGTAAAAGAAGAGCCGGTGAGAGCCGGTGATACGCGCGATTTCTTCAGCCAGGGAATCGCTGGTGAGTGGACCGGTGGCGATTACGACCGGAGCTTCGGCAGGGATGTTTGTGACCTCTTCGCGGCGCACCTCGATCAGCGGCTCGGCGGCGATGGCTTCGGTGACTGCGTGGGCGAAGATCTCGCGGTCCACGGTGAGTGCGTGGCCGCCGGGAACGCGCGCCTTTTGAGCGGCATCGAGCAGCAGCGAACCCAGCCGGCGCAGTTCTTCTTTCAGCAGCCAGGGAGCGGTATTTTCCTGTTCCGACTTCAGGGAGTTGCTGCACACCAGTTCGGCCAGGTAGCCGGTTTGATGGGCGGGCGTGGGCCGCGCGGGGCGCATTTCATGGACGATGGCGCGAAACCCGCGGCGCGCCACTTGCCACGCGGCCTCCGAGCCGGCCAATCCTCCGCCGATAATGTGTACCGTTTGCGGCACCGCACTTACAGGATACTTCCAGTATCGATCAGGCTCCCAACGCGCACCGGAAACGCCGGCGGGCGCACGGATTCCGCCTGCCAGCCCAACAGAAATTCCACGGCGCTACCGCAGACGCGGCCCTGGCATGGACCCATGCCGCAGCGGGTGTGCAGTTTGGCTTCCCGCCAACCGCCGCAATCGCGAATGCGGCCGAAAGCGACATCCTCGCACCGGCAGACCAGTGTGGCATCCTGAGGCAGGTATTTCAGTTCATCGCGTAATGCGAAGGCCTGTTCCAAACGGGCCGCGAATCGACGATGGCGCCGGCGCTCCGCGAACCGCTTGCCGGCGCGGGCCAGTGCACCAGCGGCGGCGTAGCCGGCAATTTCGCCTTCCACCAGGGCCAGATCGACACCGCCGATGCCGGTCGATTCGCCGGCGCAGTAGACGCCGGGCACCGACGTCTGCTGATACTCGTCAATTGCGACCGCGCCGCGTTCTACCTGGCAGCCGAGAAGCACGGCCAACTCAATATTGGGGACCAGGCCGAAGCCGCAGGCCAGGTAGTCGCAAGGCACGGTCCAGGTCTTGGCGGCTTGCTGCAACGTGACGGACTCCAGCTTGCCGCGGCCATGGGCGGCGATGGGCCAGCATGAGGTGAGATAGGGAATACCGAAGAGGGATGCGCGGAGTTCGAGGGCTTGCAGCAGCTTGGCGGGATGCGCAGCCAAACCGATAGCGAAGCGCGCCAACGATTGCCGGCCGGCCTGTTCCGCGATCAGGCGGACCTGGGCGCCGTGGCGGCGCATGTACTTCGCAACCGCCAGCAAGAGAGGTCCGCTGCCGGCAATGACGAGCTGTTTGCCTGCGATGGGGAGTCCGGACTTGACGAGGGCCTGCAAGCCGCCGGCGCCCATGACGTTGGGCAGCGTCCAACCCGGAAACGGAAGGAATCGTTCGCGAGCGCCGGTAGCCAGGATGAGACGGCCGTACTTGAGTTCGCGGCCGCCATCGGAGGTTTCCAAAGCGAGCCAGTTGGGAGCGGGCGCGGCGAAGACGCGGGCACCGGCGATCCGATCGACTTTGTGCCGTTCGGCGGCGCGCAGCCAGCGGCTCGCTTCGGGCCGTGGAACGGATTGGACAGCCCGCCAGATCTGCCCGCCAGGATGAGGATTGTCATCCACGATAGCTACCCGCGCACCGCATTCGGCGGCGCGGACGGAAGCGGCCAGGCCGGCGGGGCCAGCGCCGATCACGACCACGTCGTAGGTCGCCCGGAGCCGCGGGCTCAACGGCTGCCGCGAGAGCGGCTGTTCCACGGCACTCGCAACCGCGATCTCCATCCCTTCTTCGCACGGGGTTTGGCAAGCGCGGGAGTGCGGGCGTCCGTTGACGGTGACCCGGCACTCAAAGCAGATCCCTATGCCGCAAAGCGGACCGCGCGGCTCGCCGCTGACCGATTCGCGGCAGAGCCCCGCGACGGCGGCCGAGACCATGCTGCCGGGTTCCACTGAGACGGGCGTGCCGTTGACCAGCAGTGTCACGATTGCGCCTCCCGTTCGCGGCCGGGCAGATACGGTTCGCATGGAATAGCGGAAGGCCGGCCCAGAATCCGATCCACCACGAGCTTCGCGGTGGCGAGCGAGGTGGTGATGCCGAGACCTTCGTGGCCCGTTGCCAAATACAGGCGCGGATCGTGCGCGCTCGGGCCGATCAAGGGAAGCTTATCCCGCGTGGCGGCCCGAAAGCCGGTCCAGGAACGAATCGCCAGGAGGTCCGCGATACCGGGCATGTACTCGCGGGCGCGAGCCAGCATGCGGGCCAGGATGGGCGTATCGATGGCTGAGTCCTCGGCGCCAAATTGGCGTGACGAGCCGATCAGCACCTGGCCGGTACGCCGCGGCTGCACGTTGAAAGCGACCGAGTCTTCCGTCGTGGAATGCGCGCTCTTCAGGTAACCGAGTTCCGCAAGCTGGTGGCGCACGAAACCGGGGTAGCGGTCCGTAATCACCAGGTGCCCCTTGCGTTTTCGAACCCCGGCGGCCCATGCGCCGGTGGCATCCACGGTAATGCCGGCGGAAAGCAGGGTCCCGTCACGTAAGGAGAGGCCCTGGCCGCTGAGCGCGACGGCCGTTTCTCCCGCGCGCAAGATGGTGCCAAGGCGGCGGGCGGTATCCATGAAGTGCAGCGCGGCGCAGGGCGGGTAGATTACAGCATCTTCGGGCACCAGAAGTCCGCCCGCCAGGTTGCGACGCAGATTCGGCTCAGCTTCAGCCAGCGCCTGTGAATCCAGCACTTCGGTGCGCACACCGATGCCGTCGCACACGCGTTTCTTGCGGTGGACTTCGGCCATCTCATCGCTATCGGCGGCCACCCAGATCGTGCCAGCTTCGACGTACTCTACCTCGGGAGGAAGTTCGGCTGCCAGCTCTCTCCATAGCGTTCGCGAATAGTAGGTGAGTGCCATCTGGGCCGGGGAATCGTCCATGACGACGATATGACCCATACCCGCCGCGGTGGCGCCGCCGCCGATGGGGCCTGGCTCAACGACCACAACTCGGAGACCCGCCGCGGCGCATTCCATGGCGCAGGCCGCGCCCACGATGCCGGCGCCCGCAATGGCTACATCGCAGCTTTGGCCCATGAGCGGCGGATTCCATAACAGAAGGGGTCGCGTTCATCGAGAAGCAAATCGGCCTCGGCGTTGACGTACGCGTTGCCCGTGATTTCGGGGTAGATCCGATCGTCAACCACCGAGACGGTTCCCTCGAACACCGAGCCCAAAATCCCTTCCTGACGCCAGACCTCGCCGGGGCGCAGTTTTCCATCGGCATAGAGGCAGGCTAGTTTGGCGCTGGTGCCGGTGCCGCAAGGAGAACGGTCGTAGGCTTTGCCGGGGCACAGCACAAAGTTCTTGCTATCGGCTCCGGGCACGGTGGCGTGGCCGAACAATTCGATGTGATCGATCTCCCGGCCGTCATCCCCGGCGATGTCGTGCGCCGCCAGGCCCTGGCGAATGCGCCAGGCGAAATCGGTGAGTTCGTCCAACCTATCGAGCGTCAATACCTGACCGTGGTTGGAACATAGAAAGAACCAATTGCCGCCCCAGGCGATATCGCCATACACACGGCCGATGCCGGGTGCTTCCACCGCTACGTGCGCGGCGCTGCGATAGCTGGGCACGTTGCGGAGGGTCACACTGCCGTTGGGGTTGAGGCGGGCTTCCACCGTGCCGCAAACGGTATCCAGACGGCACGTCCCATTGCGGATCTTCCCCATGTGAGCCAGCGTGACTACCAGGCCGATGGTTCCGTGCCCACACATATTCAGATAGCCGACGTTATTAAAAAAGATGACGCCGGCATCCGAGGAGGAGTCCGACGGCTCGCACAGCAGCGCGCCCACCATCGCATCGCTGCCGCGCGGTTCATTGACTACGGCGGAGCGGAAGCCATCGAACTCGCCGCGGAAGCGCTCCAGGCGCTCCGCCATGGACCCTTGGCCAAGGTCGGGACCTCCGCCCACGACCACGCGGGTAGGCTCGCCGGCCGTGTGCGAATCGATGACGTGAATGCGGTGCACGTTCAAACTGTACCCGCCTTGCGCAGCGCGGGGCGGGTGGCGATGGAGCCGCGAATAATACCGAGGATCTCTTCGCGCTCGGCGCCCTCGAGGGGCAACCGCGGCGCGCGAACCCATTCCGAACCCAGCCCGGTTTCGGCCATGGCCAGCTTAATGTACTGGACCAGCTTGACTTTGGTATCGAGGTGCAGCAGAGGTGTGTACCAGCGGTAGAGCGCGCGCGCCCGCTCCCACTGGCCGGAAGTGGCCAGATCCCAAAGCGCGCGGTTTTCTTCAGGAAAGGCGTTCACCAGGCCGGATATCCAGCCCTGCGCGCCCAGCAGGATGCTCTCGAGCACCAAGTCATCCACGCCCGCGAAGAGGATGTAGCGGCCGCCCACCAGGTTGGCCAGATCGGTGAGGCGGCGGACATTCTCGGACGATTCCTTAATAGCGACCAGGTTGGGTACGCTCGCCAGGTCGCAAAACATGGGCGGGGTGATGTCCACGCCGTAGGACACCGGGTTGTTGTAGGCCATGATGGGCAGGCCGGTGGCACCCGCTACGGCGCGGTAATGCGCCAGGGTCTCGCGAGCGTCCGATTTGTAGACCATGGCGGGGAGGACCATGAGCCCATCGACGCCTATTTTCTCGGCGTCGCGCGCGAAACGGCACGCCAGCGCGGTGGTGTACTCCGCCACACCGGCCAGCACGGGGATCGACCCGCCGGCGACCGTCTTCATTTCCCGCAGAACGGCAAGTTTTTCCTGGTATTCCAGGGCCGTGTTTTCACCGACGGTGCCCAGCAGGACCACACCGTGGATGCCGGCGTGGATCATGGTTTCCAGATGCCGGGCGGTGGCAGCAAGGTCGAGCGATTGATCCCGGTGGAATTGCGTGGTGATGGCCGGAAATACGCCTTGCCAGTTCACAGTCATAGTCGCGGGGTCTCTCTGACGATTGTGTTTTTAGTTTAGCCGGGCCTCAGCGCAAAGTCACGATGGTTGCGCCCCACCCGCCCGCCTCGGCGGGAGCGTCCGCAAAGCCGGCCACGAAATCGGTGCGGGCGAGGATGGCACGGATCATTTCGCGCTGCACGCCGATGCCGCGTCCGTGTACGATGCGCAAGGCTTTCAGACCGAGTTTGCGGGCTTCCAGCAGGTATTCCTCAACCACCGCCTGGACATCGCGCGGCGGCACGTTGTGAAGATCGAACACGCTGCCGATGGGGATACGGATTGGCTCGTCCATTTTGAGCGTCCAAAAAGCGAATCGCCCGGCCAACCGAAGTGGACCGGGCGACTGGGATTACCGGATTACGCGCACCTGATCAAGCGACCTGAGATCGGTACTGGCTCAGGATCGCTTCCATCTGGTCTTTCAACCGAAGTTTCAATTTCTTCAACCGCGTCTCCTCGAACTGTTGTTCCTCAGTCAGATGGCGAAGCGATTCCAGGTCATCCAGCTTCCGGGCGAACTCTGAGTGCTGGCTGGCAAGCCTGCGAAACTCCTCGTTGCTAGCGATTAGATGCGCTTTCAACTCTTCGTTCCGTTCCATATGGGGCACTTCCTCCCAGCGAGGTTGCCACGCCGAGTCGATTGGGTTCGGAACCGGCCTCGGTGGGTGACCTCTTTCGGTGTCGTAAAGACGGCATAGCCCGTCTATTGGCAACTTAACATGAATGAAACTTCATGACAATAGCTGCCTCCGTTGGCGAAAGATAGTATTCGGGTCTACGGCTAACCTCTTTAAATCCCAGGGATTCATAAAAATTCCTAGCTTCCTGGTTGGATTCCCGTACTTCCAGGTATATGGCCCCGAGATAACCCGCGAACCGGGTCTCGAAGAGACGGCGGGCGATGCCGCGGCGGCGGAGCGTAGGAGCCACGGCCAGGTTCAGGATCTCGCACTCCCGGTTACCCTCCTCCGGGACGCCCAAATGCCGCGTTACCAGGAATCCTGTAACGTTATTTTCGCAGACCGCCACCAGCAGGTCGTAGCTTAGGTATTCGACGGGGTCCCAGTGCGCGGCTTCGGGACTCGCGGCCTGGATTTGGGCGATGGCCGCGAGGTCCCCAATCGCGCCGCGGCGAATTGCTGGCATATTGGGTATTATGCGCACACTCCTGGTTGGCTTTTTCCTGCTGGCGCAACCCTTCTGGGAGTCCAAGCCGCCCGAGCAATGGACGGATACGGAGATCGACCTGGTGCGCCATGGGAGTCCCTGGGTGCAGGCCGTGGGGCCGGAGCCTGGCGTGACGGTATGGCTGGCGACGGCCGCTCCCATCGAGGAAGCCGAAGCCGAAGCGCGTTTGCGCGTCAAAAGCCCGGAAAAAGAGCCGGATCCGGATTACCAAGGCTACGTGACCGAGAATCGCGCAGACAATTTCGTTTTGGCGATTTCGTACCCACCGCGCAAGGGTTTGGGAGCAGCGGATGAAGCCAAGCACATGGAGGACGAATCGGTCATGCTGATCGGCCGCAAGAGCTATCACATGGCGGGCTATTTTCCACCCACCGAATCCGACCCGGTGCTGCGCCTGGTGTTTCCCCGGATGGTGAAAGCGGCCGATAAGTCGGTGTTGTTTCGGTTGTATTTATCGGGGCTGACTTTTCCGGAGCGGGAGGTGGAGTTCCGGGTAAAGGATCTGCTGTACCACGGCAAGTTGGAGATGTAGTGTCCTAGAGCTTCGGCGCGTAATACCCGGCGCGGGCGCGGACGATCAAATCCTTGCGGCCCTTGACCCGCAATTGCACGGGGTGCCAGAGGCCGTCGGTGACTAGCGGTTCGGGGCGATACAAAATGTTGTACTGGTGGCGCAGCTCGTTGGCGATGTTCTCGAACGACTGCTCCAGATCTTCCACCTTGAACGGGAAAAAGGCGCGGCCGCCGGTCTCTGCGGTGAGATACTTCAGCACTTTATCGCCATCGGTTTCCGTGCGCGTCATGTTGGTTGAAATGGCGTAGATCACCACATCGGCTTTCTGCGCCATTTCGAGCGACTGGTCGCGCGTGTAATCGCTCTGGTTGTCGTCGCCATCGCTGACGATCACGATGGCGCGCCGGAACTTGTGCCGGGGCTGATCGACCGCGAGCTTATCGCGGCAGGCATAGAAGAGGGCGTCGTATAGCGCCGTCCCGCCGCCCGCGCGCAAGCTCCGGATGCCGGCTTCCAGTTTATCGGGGTCATCGACCAGATCGGAGACCAGCTCGGCACGGGTATCGAAGCTTACGACGATGGCCTTGTCGAGCTTCGAGCGCATCACGGTCTTGATGAACTCGGTGGCGGCGTCCTGTTCGAAGCGGAAGCGGTCGCGAATGCTGTTGCTGGTGTCGATCAGGATGCCCAACCGCAGCGGCAGGTCGCTTTCCGCGGTGAACTCCTGAATGGTCTGCGGACGCTTGCCCTCGATGATCTCGAAATCGTCCTTGGTAAGGTCGGTGACGAACCGTCCCCGTTTGTCGGTGACGGTGTACAGCATATTCACGCGCGTCACCTCGACGGAAATGCGGGTGGGCTCATCGGCCTGCTCGACCGGCGAGGCGGCCGGCTTGGCGGGCGCGGGCGGCTCCTTCTGCTGCTGCTCGGCGGCACAGATGGCAAAGGCAAGTCCACCTGTAGCGGCTAGGACGACCCAGGTATTCATACGACTCGATTATAGCTTGTGGAATGAACCGGACCCCAGACGCGCTTTGCAGTACAATAAGTCCCGATTCTGCTCTGACGGAGGCCCTCATGATGGCAGCGCGCTCGCATCTCGCAACCGTGGTGCTGTGCCTGACTTCTGCGCTATGCCCGGCGGGCGCTGCCAGCTCGACAGATCCTCTCGAGAACTTTGCGCGGAAGTGCGCAAACGGCAAGCAGAGTGCTTGCGATAAGCTGGCGACCATCGCGAAGACCTCTTCTTTCGCGCCAATGCGCTACCGGGCGGTGGAGAAGATCACCGATCAGAGCTTGCTCGCCGACATCGCCAGGGCCGATAGCGATCCCGGCGTACGCCAAGCCGCAATTGCCAAGCTCACCGACCAAGCCGCGCTCGCCGAAATGGCCAAGACCGCCGTCGACCCGGCTGTGCGCCTAGCCGTGGTGGACAAGATCACGGATCAGGCCCTGCTCGCGGCTATCGAGGGGGCCGATAGCGATCCGGGGGTGCGCCGGGCGGCGTTTAGACGCCTCTCATCGCAGCACGAGTGCAGCGCTTCCGTGGAGGGTCTGACAGCCTGGCGACGAAACGAGCGGGTCTCGGTATCGTCTCATTTGGTCTTTGCGCAGGATGTTCCTTCCGAGGTGCAAGCAAGCATACAACGGGACATTCTCGATATCTCCGTGAACGCTCTGCGCGTCCTTGGTTTTAATGCGATTGCCGACGACAAAGGTGAGTCTGTCATGGCGATCGAGGCATTCGGCACGGCCATGGGTGGCAACTATTCCATGGCCGGGTTGGGCGGTACCCTGGCGTACACAGGAGCCAGTTGGGAGGGTGCCGTGAGTCTCAGCCATAGCGGCGGATGCGTTTACAGGCAGGCGCTGACAGGCAGCCACGAGCCAAGCTCGTTCATCCAGGTTAGGATGGGTGATCCCGTGCCCATGACTCATCCATGGGACGCCCCTTTTGGGACTGCCATGAAGGAAATGCTTGCCGCGGCGATGGTTCGGCTGGCCGGCGACCTCGGCGGCGCAGAGGGCTTGAAGCGGCTAGCCATAGCTAGGGGCTACAACCTGGACGTTGCGCTGGCCGCTGTCCACGAGATCGCCGATCAAGCCGCGCTGGCCGATATCGCCGGTACCGCGGGCGAACCCGCCGTGCGAGGGGCCGCAAAGAACAAGCTAATCGCGCGGCCGAAGACCGTCGCCGACCAGTCCCAATTCGCAACCATCGCCAAAACCGATACCAACCTCGACACACGCCAGGCCGCGGTCGCGAAGCTTAACGACCAAGCTCTGCTTGCCGGCGTGGCCCGGAACAGCCCGTACGTTGTGACGCGTGAAGCGGCCGTCCGGAAGCTCACCGATCAAGCCGTGCTGGCGCAAATTGCCAAGACCGATGCCGAGCCGCTGGTGCGCAACGCCGCGGTCTGGCAGCTCACCGATCAAGCCGCGCTAGCCGACATTGCCAAGACGGCCGGCACCGCTTTGACGCGCCGGGCGGCGGTTCGGAAGGTCACCGATCAGTCTCTGCTCGCAACCATAGCGAGGGCCGATAGCGACCCCGGCGTGCGCCAAGCCGCGGTGGAGCAGATCACCGGCCAAGTCCTGCTTGCCGACCTCGCCATGACCGCCGGCGACGCAGCCGTGCGCATGACCTGCGTCAAGAAGCTGACCGAACGGGCCACGCTTGCCACCATCGCCAAGACCGATAGCGACCAGGCGGTGCGCCAGGAGGCCAGGCGGAGGCTTGAGGAGTTGCGCTAAGCCGGGACCTTGTCTGTGCATCGCTGCTAAGCTGAGGAGGGTGAGCCGTTTGCCAGCGGGGCTCAAAGCATTACGATTTAACTTAGGGCTGCCGATTAGTAGTTAATGAGCTTATCTCTCAAAAACCGAAAGCAGGGAGCCGCGCTTAAGACGGCTGCAACCGATGTCTCGGCCCTTGCGGAGTTCGTCCCCTCGGAAGTGCTCCCGTTGGACAACCCACAAACGGACCTCCCGCGAATTGCGAGAGATGAGAAGCTCATCCGTTCGATCGAAGAGGCCATTCAGCAGGTTCCGACCGCTCATGCCGTCTATCACGGTGACGCCCGCGAAATGGCCCACCTGGAATCCGAAAGCGTGCACCTGGTGGTGACCTCGCCGCCGTACTGGACGCTGAAGGAATATCGGTCCCGTATTTCGTGTTGTCGCTCAAGGCCGGCGGTTCGGGGCTGAACCTCACGGCCGCTTCGCACGTCGTCCATTTCGACCGTTGGTGGAACCCGGCGGTGGAGAACCAGGCCACCGACCGCGCCTTCCGCATCGGACAAACCAAGAATGTGCTGGTGCACAAATTCGTGTGCCGCGGTACCGTGGAAGAGAAAATCGACCAGCTTATCGAGTCCAAGCGCCAGCTTTCCGAGGAATTGCTGGCCGGAGGCGCCGGCGCGGACCTCCTGCTGACCGAAATGAAAGACGACGAACTGCACCAGGATTTGCCCCAAAAAGTCTTCGTAATGCGCCGAGCACGGATGTTGAGGCCGGAAAGCCGCGGCGGCCGCAAAAGCCAAAGCGAAGCGGGGGTTGCGGAAAAAGACGCTAGCCGCCGATGAACGCGGATGAACGCCGATGGTGGAAAACAAAGAAGTTATCGGCCTTGATCGGTGTTCATCGGCTAGCAATGGGTTTTTGTGCGCCGCGCGGTCGAAGCCGCCGCGGATTTCAGAATTCCGTTATCCGGCCTCGATTTCCGCTTTTGCGAACCTCCGGCGGGCACGCGCGAAAGCCTAGCGCAGCCTAAGTACCTGACTTATCAATCGATTCGCGGTAGCGCAGGGCACTGGCAAGAGATTTGCCATACTCCAGAGCGGAGCGTGATGAACATGAAAAACCAAACCGCAAAGAGCAGAAAACAGGCAGTTGCCGATTCTCTGGCGGACCTTTGCGCCCTGAATGCCGAGGCATTGATCGGCAGAAGCGCCGGCCGCTCCGCTCTGAACGCGACCGTCGTGAAAGCCGTACAGTCGGACGTGCTGTTGCAGTACGAAGGCATGGACGAACTGAGTGCGGGTGAGGAAATCACTTGCGAGTGGGCGGGAACGTGGGCAATCGGGCTCGTCACTTCCGCTAGTGAAGACTGGGCGGGCATCCGGTTGGTGGCGGGTTTGTGGCCTGACAACGCTCCCTCCCGCTGCGCGTGAAATGAACCAAGGGGCCACAGGACCGAGGCGATCTGCACGCTTGGGCTTTGGAATACGTCACAATAGAGAAAGCCTCATGCGTTTTCTAGGGATTTTCTTGTTTGTGGCCGGCAGTGTGGCCTGGGGGGGCGAGTTTGTCACCTTCGCCAGCGGGTCATACCTGCACATTGACCGGCACGAAGCCGTGGATGCGGGGAAGTTCCGGCTCTATGCGGGCGATGGCTACACCGAGATCGCGGCGTCGCAAGTCCTGCGATTCGAGCCGGATGGAGAGGTTTCCGCGGCAGTGGCGGCGAAAGCCACGCCGTCCGCGACGGCGCCGGGGGCCACATCCGCGCGCGAGTTGGCCGACCAGGCGGCGGACAAATACGGCCTGCCGAGGAATCTGGTTCGCAGCGTGATGGCGGCGGAATCCGGCTTTGCGACGCAGGCGGTGTCCCCCAAAGGCGCCATCGGGCTCATGCAGTTAATGCCTTCCACGGCACGTGACTTGGGAGTGAATGCCCAGGATCCGGCGCAAAACGTGGACGCCGGCGCGCGCTACCTGCGCGACCTGCTGATCAAGTATAACGGCGCGCTGTGGCATGCTCTGGCGGCATACAACGCGGGTCCCGAGGCGGTGGATAAGTACAACGGAATTCCACCTTACCTCGAGACCATACGCTACGTTTACCGAATCGATAAGGATCTGAAGAGCGCGTCGAAACAATAGCCGCGGTGGCCGCCTTGGCCCCGCCGCGGCACTAATCTAGTTCTGGCGGTGCATGTGCGAATGCGCGGCATCCGCGTGCGGTTTCTGCAAGAGCTGCTGGAATTGGGCTTCGGGCAGGCTTGCCGAGATCGTGACCGTGGTGCCGGCGGAGGTGACCGCCAGCGATTGTGCCAGGGCGGCGATCGAGGCATTCTGTTGCGCCTGCAACTGGGCCATGTTCACCAGCAATTGAAGCACACCGACGATGGTGGTAGCGTCTTGCGCGTTATCGGCCTGGGCTTGGATGGTCAGCGCCACGTTGGCGCCGAACTTCACACCGGCGCTGGCCTGTTGGATGTTACTCAACGCGCCTTGCGCGCCGGTGCCGAGTCCCGGAATGGCGGGCGTGTTGGAAGGCGGGTGCAGACTGGAAGGCGGCACGGTGGAGAGGACCCACACATCCTCCGCCGAGCTCAGCGCGTTCACCTGGACGATCACGGCCGCCGGCAGCGGTGTGGGCGTCGTTTGCCGGTCGATGGCGGCTTTCACGTCCGCCACATCGCCCGCCACGGCCAGGCTCCCGCTGAGGAATGCGATGCCGTGGGTTTGCTTGGGATCTTCCAGGATGATGACGCCGCCGTAGGTTTCCGTAACGGCTTTGTTCTGAGCGGCGACAAAGGCGGTGATCGTCGCCACGTTGAAAGTACCCGTAGCCAGCGCCAGCCCGCCCTGTTGGCCCGACGCGGCAGCATCGGAGGCTGCCAGCAGCTCGTTGATATCCTGCCGCGGATCGAAGCCTGTGAGCGTGGCCAATTGGTCGAGCCCCGACTGGCTTTGGATCTGCGACAACAGGTATTGACCGAACGGGGAAGCCTTGATCTGAGTGACGTTGACCCCAGCCAGTACTTTCGCATCCGGCATGACCAGGTTTAACAAACGTGGATCGACCGCGGGCAGCGTCCCGCAGGAAACCACCAGCAAGGTCGCGGTAGAGAGAATTTGTGCCTTCATACCATTCATGACGGGCTCCTCGTATCGCTATTAGCGCATGGTTTAGTGCCCGAGCGGCACCTGCTCCACGATCTCGATTCCAAATCCTTCCAGGGCAACGATTTTCCGGGGGTGGTTCGTGAGCAGCCGAATGGTGTGCAGTCCCAGGTCGGAAAGGATCTGGGCGCCAATACCGTGCTCGTGCTGCAACTGGCGCTGGCCATCATCCTCCTTGTAATGCATGAACTCGCGGCCGTGGGTAAGCATGCGCCCGTTTTCGGCGCGGAAGCCGGGCCCGCTTTCGTGCAGGTAGACCAGTACGCCGCGGCCTTCCCTGGCGATGGCGCCGAGCGAAAGCTGGATCAGGTCGGCGCAATCGCAGGTAGTGGAACGGAACACGTCGCCGTGGAGGCAGCGGGAATGCATGCGCACCAGCACGCCTTCCCGGCCGGAAACCTCGCCGCGCACCAGGGCCAGGTGATACTCCGGGTCGAGGGCGCTCGAGTAAGCGATGCTGCGAAAATCGCCGAACTCCGTTTCCAGACAGCCCTCGGCGATGCGATGCACGAAGCGTTCGGTCTTCATGCGGTAGCGGATGAGGTCGGCCACGGAGACCAGTTTCAAATTGTGGCGGGCGCAGAATTCGCGCAATTCCGGCACACGGGCCATGGTGCCATCGGGGTTCATGACCTCGCAGATCACCCCGGCGGGCGTCAGGCCGGCGAGGCGCGCCAGGTCCACGGAAGCTTCGGTTTGGCCGGCGCGCACCAGGACGCCGCCTTCGCGCGACCGCAGCGGGAAGACATGGCCGGGGCGGGCGAGATCCTCGGGGCGGCAGGCGGGGTCGATCGCCTGCAGAATGGTGCGGGTGCGGTCGGCGGCGGAAATGCCGGTGGTGACGCCGTGGCGCGCATCGATGGCTTCGCAGAACGCCGTGCCGAAGGTGGACGTATTGAATGGGCTCATCAGCGGCAGGCGCAACTGGTCGCAGCGCTCGGGAGTGAGGCTCAAACAGATGAGGCCGCGGCCCTCCATGGCCATGAAATTGATGATGGCGGGCGTGATTTTTTCGGCCGCCACCGTGAGATCGCCTTCGTTTTCGCGGTCTTCATCGTCCACCACCACCACGATGCGCCCCGCGCGGATTTCCTGGATCGCCTCGGGTATCGAAACGAAAGACATAATTCATTGTATCTATTGGATGTTTCCTCGCCATTCCTACGCTAAGATGAAAACCGGGAAGCATGCTGCATTTTTTCCGGTTTCTGCCCTTGCTGCGCGACCTGGATCTGACCGGGGCCATCGACATTCTGGTGGTCGCGGCCCTCGTTTATCAATGCCTCATGGTGGTGCGCGGCACGCGGGCGGGCCACATTCTAGCGGGGATCCTGGTGATGGTGGTGCTCTACCTGGCCGCGTCCTGGCTGGGCCTCGAGGCATTGCGCTCCCTGCTCTCGTTGATCGTGCCGTACCTGGGCCTGGCGCTGATCGTGCTGTTCCAGTCGGAAATTCGCCGCACGCTGGCGCGCATCGGCCGCAAACGGTGGTTGGGGCTGGCGCGAGGATTCCGCGCGCCCGAATCGGTGAGCGAAATTCTGATGGCGGTGGAGCAACTGGCGGAACAGAAGATCGGCGCCCTGATCGTGCTGGAGCGCGATATCGGACTGCGGACATTCATTGAAAGCGGCGTGCGGCTGGAGGCGCGGATTTCGCGCGATCTGCTGCTCTCCATTTTTCAGCCTGGATTGCCGCTGCACGACGGCGCGGCGATCGTGCAGAAGGAGATGCTGGCGGCGGCGGCCTGCTTTCTGCCGCTGACCACCAATCCCGGTTTGTCGCGCATGCTGGGCACACGGCATCGCGCCGCCATCGGCATCACCGAGGAGACCGACTGTCTGTCGCTGGTGGTTTCGGAAGAGACGGGACGAATCTCGGTGGCGGCTTTCGGCGAGCTGATGCAGGGGCTCTCCGTGCCCGACGTGATGGAGCGCATCAACCGCCATTTCGGCGTGGCGCGGCCTTCGCCCATGCACATTGACGAGTTTCCGGCCGATATTCCGCTGACCGCGGAGAAGGCGGGCGATGGCGCCGTGCCCGCGCCGGCGTCCAAGGTGAACCGGCCATGAGGATCTTGCAAAAAGCCCTGGGCCTGATCACCCAGAACTTCTGGTGGAAGATGCTGTCGCTGGCCATCGCCATCACCATCTGGGGGCTGGTGGCGAGCGAAGGCGAAATGTCCACTTTCGCCACCGCGCGCGTGGAGCTCAAGAATTTGCCCGAGGATCTGGAAATCGCCTCCGAACCCGTGAGCACGGTCTTGCTGGAACTGACCGGCCCTTCGGCCGAGCTGCGGTCGCTGGGGAATGGCGGCCAACATCCCGAGGTGGTCGTGGATTTGGCGAACCTCACGCCCGGCCAGCACACCTTTTCCATCGGCGAGAACAACGTGAAGCTCACCCGCGGGGTGCACATCCTGCTCGCCAACCCTTCGCAGGTGCGCTTCGATTTCGAGCCGCATCTGGAACGCCGCGTGCCGGTTCGCGTGCGCCTCGCGGGCGCGCCGTCCAAAGGGTATGTGGTGGCCAGCGCCACGGTGGAGCCCGCGGAACTCGAAATTGCCGGTCCGCGCAGCCATGTTGCCCGCGTGGACTCCGTGGTGACGGACTCTATCGGCGTGCCCCCTGACGGGGGCGCCAGCACGTACCGGGTCAATGCCTTCGTCAACGACCCGTTTGTACGCTTCGTGTCGGCACCGGACGTGACGGTGACGGTGACCGAGAAGAAACAATAAAGAAACAGCAGAGGGGAGACTGTGGGAAAACAACTGTTCGGAACTGACGGAATCCGGGGTGTAGCGGGAGAGTACCCGCTGGATGAAGCCACCGTTTTTGCTTTCGGCGTGGCGCTGGGCGACGATGCGGCCGAAAAGGGCGCGCATCCGGAAATTCTGATCGGCGCGGACACGCGCGAATCCGGCACGTGGATCGCGGAGATGGTTGCGGGCGGTCTGGAAAGCCGCGGGGCGCGCGTCAGCTTTGCCGGGGTGATCACCACCCCCGGAGTGGCCTACCTGACGCGCACCGGCGATTTTGTGGCGGGCGTGATGATCTCCGCCTCCCACAATCCGTACCAGGACAATGGCATCAAAGTGTTCGGCCATAGCGGGTTCAAGCTGCCGGACGCGGAAGAGGACACCATTGAGAACGAGATCCTGGCGCTGCGGCGCGAGGATGTGCGGCCGCGGCCGGCGCGTCTGGAAGTGGACGAGTCGCTCGCCTGCCAGTACCTGGAGTATTTGCTGTCCGCTCCTTCCGTGCGGCTGGACGGCGTGAAGCTGGCCATCGATTGCGGCAACGGAGCGAGCTTCCGCCTGGCGCCGGAACTGTTCCGCCGCCTGGGCGCCGAAGTGACGGCCATGGCTTGTGAGCCCGATGGCCGCAACATCAACCGCGATTGCGGCGCGCTGCATCTCGCGAGCCTGCGCCAGGCCGTGCTGGATGGGGCGTGTGACTTCGGCGTCGCTTTCGATGGCGATGCCGACCGCGCCATGTTCGTCGCCCGTAGCGGCAAAATCGTGGATGGCGACGCCGTCCTGCTGGCGGCCGGCCGCGCGCTGCGCCATGCCGGCCATCTGCCCGGCGATATCGTGGTGGCGACGGTGATGTCCAACCTCGGCCTGGAAAAAGCGCTGGAGCGGGAGGGCATCCGCATGGTGCGGACGCCGGTGGGCGACAAGTACGTGCTGGAAGAAATGGAGCGGCTGGGAGCGGCACTGGGCGGCGAGCAATCGGGACACGTGATTTTCCGCGAGTACGCCACTACCGGCGATGGCTTGCTGACGGCCGTGCGCCTGTTCGAGATCGCGCGCAACGCCGGGGCGGGGCTGGACGAGCTGACGGCCGATTTGCGCACCTACCCTCAGAAGTTGGTCAACATCCGCGTACGCGAACGGAAAGATTTCCGCCAGGTGCCGGCCATCGCTCAGGAGATCCGCCGCGCTGAAGAAGAGATGGGCGACACCGGACGCGTGCTGGTGCGCTACTCGGGCACCGAGCCTCTGGCGCGGGTGATGGTGGAAGCATCCGACCAGGAGCACGTGGACCGGTTCACGACTCGCATCGCCGATGCGATCCGCAGGGAAATGGGCGTGTGAGCGGGGGACCGAAGCTTTCAGCGATCAGCTTTCAGCGATCAGCGCTCAGCGCCCAGCTTTTCGAGCCGTGCGGTAAGCTTGCGTCTCGACCCCGTCGCCCACTCAACCTTCAACGCGCGAGCTGAGCGCAAAGCTAAGAGCTGACGGCTGATCGCTGAAAGCTGCTCTGCTACACCTGGTAGCGCGCGAACTCGCGATCGGATGAATCGGGTTCGCCGCCGTTGTTGTCCAGGTCGATAGCGGCCGCGGGGGAGCCCACGGCGTGCTGCATCCTGGCCAGGCTGCCCGTCGTGGGGCGTGTTTGGCCGGTTTTCGCTTTGAACTGGGGCCGGGACGGAATGCGCGGCTGCGCGGCTTTCGGCCGCAATTGCGCCGCGTGAGCGCCGTCGCCGATCTTGAAGAAAGCGATGGTGGATTGCAGAACCTCCGCCTGGCTGGTGAGTTCTTCCGCCGTGGAAGACATTTCCTCCGCGGCCGCCGAATTCTGCTGAATCACCTGGTCGAGCTGCTGGATGGCCTTGTTCACCTGCGCGGTGCCGGTGCTTTGTTCGGCGCTGGCGGCGGCAATCTCCTGCACCAGTTCCGCGGTTTTCTGGATGTCGGGAACCAGTTTGGCCAACAATTGACCGGCGCCCTCGGCGGTCTGGACGCCGTCGTGAGTCAGCCGGCTGATCTCGGCGGCCGCGCCCTGGCTGCGTTCCGCCAGTTTGCGTACCTCCGAGGCAACCACGGCAAATCCTTTTCCATGCTCGCCGGCGCGCGCGGCTTCGACCGCGGCATTCAACGCCAGCAGATCGGTTTTGCGGGCGATTTCTTCGATAATGCTGATCTTTTCGGCCACCTGCTTCATGGCGTTCACGGTCCGGACGACCGCATCGCCGCTCGATCGTGCGTCCCCGGCGGCTTTAGAGGCAATACGGTCGGTTTGTTTGGCGTTCTCGGCGTTCTGTTGCACACTGGCCGACATCTCTTCAGTAGAGGAAGTGGTCTCTTCGGCGGCGGCGGCTTGCTCGCTGGCGCCCTGCGAGAGCTGCTGCGCGGTGCTGCTCAGCTCCTGGCTTCCGTTGGCCACGTTTCCGGCGGCGGTCGCGACTTCCGAGACCGTCCTACGGAGGCTCTCCACCATACGGTTCATGGCGGCGATCATGGTTCCGAATTCATCCCGTGAAGTCACTTCCGCATCCGAGGTCAGGTCGCCGCCGGATATGGTCTCGACCAGTCCGGCGGCTGTTCGCAGGGGCCGGGTAATGCTGCGCACGATTGTCAAGGCGATGAAACAGGCAATCAACACAGCCACTGCGACGCCCGCCGCGACGCCGGTTCGCGCCGTAGTGACGGAGTCGTCAATGTCTTTCCCTTTTTCATCGGCCACGGATTTCCGGTAGGCCATCAGCGCCGACGTCGCGGCCACATACTTTTCGTGGGCCGGCCGGAGCCGGCTTTCCACCAGAGCCGCGGCTTCCTGGTCCCTGGACGCCCGTTTCTTTTCCAGCACCGCCGCGTAGGCATCCGAGTACACGCTCCTCGCTGCTTTCACATCCGCGAACAGCTCGCGGCCCTTGGCGGTCACAATGGTCTTCTCGTAATCGGCCATCACACCCGTATTGTGCGCGCGCGCATTCAGAATCGCCGCCTCCATCGCGGCTGCTTGCTGGCGGTCTTTGCAGGCGAGCAACGTGAGCATCGACGAGAAATTCTTTTGCGCGCTGTCCTGGATTTGCGCCACCAGGTAGAGGCCGGGCAGGGCGTATCCGGTGATCTCCTTGGAACTTCTTCCAATATTGCCAACCAGGCTGTATGAGAAAACGCCCAGCATCATCGCCACCGCGATCACCGCCCCAAAACCACCCGTGATCCGGGTGCCTATTTTCCAGTTTTTCATTCGATGCCTCGCAAGTAGTCGGGATACTCCTCGGAGCTTCGTCAGAACCGCTGCGCCAGGTTCAGGGAAAAAATGTTGTAGGGCGTGCCGGTGGTGGTGCGTTTCAAAAATTCTCCGGGGAACAGCCGGCCGTAGCCGACGGTAAACTGGGTGGCGCGCGAGACGGTCCACTGCGCCTGCACGTCGCCCTCCTGCCCGACATGCGTGCCCGCCGTGCCCTTGGTGCTTTGTACAAAGATCTTGGCGCTTTCGTACAAGCCGTCGCGCGCGTCCGCCAGCCAGAAATTGTTGTATGCCACGCCGAGCTTCACGCGCGACCGCACGGTGTACTGAAAACCCGGCCGGAAGTGCACGATATTGCTCGAGCAAAACAGGTCCGTCAGGCCGTATTTATCGTGCGAACTCGGGAAGAGCGAGTCGAAGGTGTTGTGGTCGCCGTCTTTGAGAGTGGCCTGCCCCGATGCCCTGTTGTACTCGACAAAAAACCGCGGACGGTGGGCCGCACTCGGCAGCGTGTGGCCGATCACCCAGTGTCCCATCCACGCGCCGATCGCGTCGCCCGCCCAGGAGCCGGTCTGTCCCGCGATCTCGGCGGTGTAATCGAACCCGACCGGCAGCTTGCCCGTCCACCGGAAACCGACGGTCTTTTCGTCCAGGTTCCCCGGTTTGCCTTCCGCGCTCTTGTAGTTGTGCTCCAGGCGCCATAACACGTAAGGTTCGATGCTGGCATCCGGCACCAGGCCGCTCAGCGTTCCGTAAGCGCCGTCGAAATGCTCGCCAGGCGTGGGTTCGTCAAAGTTTACGGGATCGACTTTCACGGAGGCAGCGCTGAACAGATCTACTTTCAGCCCGCCATGACGCAATGTCAGCCGCGCCGCGTCGAATGACTTACCGACGTTCGACCAGTTGGGATCGGCGAGTACGCGGCCGTCGCCGAAATCCAGGCTTTGCCTGCCGGCTCGCAGCGTGGCTACACCCTCCTCTTCGCCGATTTGGACGTACCCCAATCGAAGGTCCATGGCGTCTTTCTGCGACGCCGGCGCGGGAAGCGTGTTCTGTCCGAAAACCCGCGAATCCTCGGATTGAAAACGGAACTTCAGCCAGGATAAAGGACTCACCTCCATGTTCAGCCGCAAACGATTCAGCATATACAGATCGTTCACCGGTTTGAAACCTTCACCCACGATGGACTCCGTGCGGGCCCTCTCCTCTCCGCCGAAGTGCAACCAGGAGGGCAGCTGGCTATTGATTTCGGTGGACACCGGCGTGGCATCCGATGACTTAGTATCTTGGGCGAACAACGTCGCGGCGCCAAAGTACATCCCGACTAACAGGTAGTTTCGATGACGATTCATGGTATGGACCTGTGTTACTGATCGGCCGGGACGTCCGTCCCGTGATTCATTCGCACCGGTACAAATGGCTGTTGTGGGGGTGGATATCTTACGGCTTGCTCAGAGGGGGAAGGCCTTAGTACAGCAGCGCTTCGCTATCTGTTATACTTCGCAAGACACCAGCAAAATCTGTAAGGGAGACCAGATGCGCATATCGTACAGAGGCCCAGCCGTGGCGGCTATGGTGATGCTCGCTGCTTTGGCGGCCCAGGCCAAACCGAACCTGACCGGAGACTGGAAACTCAACACCGCCAAAAGCGACTTCGGCCAAATGCCCGCGCCATCCAGCATGACGCAGAAGATAACGCACGACGATCCGAAGCTGACCGTAATGGTGAAGCAATCGAGCGAGATGGGCGACTTCGAATTCACCGGCAACTACACTACCGATGGCAAAGAATCGACCAACACGTTTGCCAATAACGAATCGAAAAGCGTGGTGAAGTGGGACGGCGAGACCCTGGTATTTGAAACCAAGGGAAAGTTCGGCGACACCGATTTCACGATGAAGGATAAGTGGACGCTTTCCGCCGACGGCAAAGTCCTCACCATGGAGCGGCACATCTCGAGCAGTTTCGGCGAAGGCGACCAAAAGCTGGTGCTGGAAAAGCAGTAGGACGAGACTGCGCCCAGACTGACCCGCGCCTAGACGCTCAAGCTCGAACTACTCCAGGTGAGTTCGTCGCAGCCTGTAAAGGCCCCTCCACCAAGGTTGGACCCGGTCCCAAGAATTTTCCTCTATCCGCAATGTTTGGCATGTTTTCGTCGCAGAAATTCGCCGTAATCTCAACATTCTTGGAGCGATACTGTTTGGATCTGAGATTGCTGCGCGAGAACAGCCAGACTCGGAGGGGAGATGAAGGGTTGCATGAAGTTGCTCGCGCTGAGCATCTGTTTTGCAGGTTTAATCGCACGGGCCGACACCGTCGTTTTGGTCACCAGTCAATCCGCGCTGAATCCCAACGACTCCGTGGCGTGGGGCCAGTTAGGCTCCGACGGCACCTCCATCGACAGCCCGTTCACCGCAACCTCGGGTTTGGGCCTGAGCATCGGAGGCAGTTTCGCATCCGGCACCGGGACCGTCTGTGACCCAAACGTCGGGGGCGCCTGCAACAACTACCCGTTTAGCGATTCAAATCTGGACATTTGGGCCAACAACGGCAGCGAAAGCGGCACAGGCCCGCTGACGCTGACCTTCCCCGGCGTATCCGGCGTCGGGACATACATGTACAATGATGTTGCGGCTGGGACCCAGTTCACAGCCCAGTTGGCCCTCTACAATGGCACAAGCCTGCTCGCGACCTTTACGGAATCGAGCGACACCAGCGGCGACCCGATCTATCTCGGCGCGCAGGACACTTCGGGCGCCGGCATAACATCAGCGGTATTCAGCCTCACCGTGGCTGGACAATCCTATGGGAGCCCGGTGGGCTATAACTACAGCAATGCCGGGTACAATTGTAACGCCGGGCACGTCGACCCGCCCTTGTGTAGCAGCATGACTTCGAGTCTGTGCTCAGTAGTGGTGAACACCCTCAAGTGCCCACAAAAATGTGAGTGTCAATTCGGCGCCGCCGCGGCCCTGAGCGGTGTCGTCGAGTCGAGCCTATACCCAAACTGGTCAGGAGTGGTGCCTCTTTATAACGACGTTCCCGACACCAACCCCAGCGATTTAGCGGACTTTTACATCGATTCCCTGGATCTTTCGGACACGGTCAATTCCACCCCCGAGCCCGAAACCCTCCACATCTTGGCCGCCATGGGCGTTGCCCTCGCGGCGCTGCTCCACCGGAAATTCGTCCGCCGCCCGAAGGGACAGGATAGCGCGCTAGACTAGCTTTAAAAGCATGACTGGTTCAACACGGCAGCGGCTGGAAACCGCCACCAATATCGCCATTCTCGTCCTCGCGGCGGTAATGTGCGTCATCCTGATTCGGGACTACGTCGCGCCGCGCATATTTCCGCCATCCAGAGGCCGAGGACCGGCCCCGGCGGCAAGCATCCCGTCCCCCATTCGTTTGGCGGGTCTCGATTTCTCCAGGAGCGATCGCACGCTCCTGTTCGTCATCTCCTCAACATGCCCCTATTGCCGCAAGAGTGAGGAATTCTATCGATCCCTGACCGGCAAGGCCCGCGAATACAAGAATATTCAATTCGCCGCGGCCCTGCCCCAACCGGAACCGGAAGCGCGCGAGTACATCCAACAAGCCGGACTCGACTTCCGCCAGGTTGTGTCAGCCGATCTGCCAACCATCGGCATCGCCGGAACGCCCACGCTGGTACTGCTGGACAAGAACGGGAACGTTTTACGCTATTGGTTGGGTGTCCTGCCGCCCGAGGGCCAACAGCGGGTGATCGCGGCAATCCAAACCAGGCCCTGACGAGACGTGCCTTCGCCGGCCTCCGTTTACAGTTCGCCCACCACGTGCGGCAGCGGGCTTTGCGGCTGGCCGCCACCCACACTGACTCGCACCTTGGATGTGGGAACGTCCTCGGCTTTCAAGAAGAATTGGATTTCCCGGGTTTCGCCGGTGCGGAGATGAACGCGCTCGAAACCGCGCAGGCTGCGAATCGGGTCGCCGAGTTCGCCCGAGCCATCGACATATAACTGCGCGACTTCATCGCCCTCGCGCGCGGAGGTGTTTTTTACGCGCACCGAAATTAGCGCGCCATTGCCCGTACGGCGCGCCCGCAACGCGGAGTATTCGAACGTCGAGTAGCTCAAGCCGAAACCGAAGCTGTAGAGCGGATCGCCTTTGAAATACCGGTAGGTGTGGCCATCCATGTTGTAATCGTCGAAGGCCGGCAACTGCTCTACGGTGCGATAAAAGGTCACCGGCAAGCGGCCGGCGGGATTATTTACACCCGCGAGCGTATCCGCGATGGCGGTGCCGCACTCTTCTCCGCCGTACCAGAGCTGGAGCAGGGCGGCGGCGTGGTCGGCGGCGAAGTTGGCGGCAATCGCGCTGCCGCTGGTCAGCACCACCACTACCGGTTTGCCGGTGGCGATGGCGGATTCCACCAGGCGCTCCTGGGTATCCGGCAAGCGTATGTCCGTGCGGTCGCCGCCGGCGAATCCGGGGATGTGAACCGGCATCTCTTCGCCTTCGAGATTCGAATTGAGCCCCACAAACACCACGGCCACATCCGAGCTCTTTACCGCCTCGATGGCGGGCGCGAGGAGCGGCTCCGCGGGAGGAATCCAGGAAAGCTGCGCGTTGCCGGCCGGACCGTACATCTTATATTCCACGCGCAAGCGATAGGCGTGGCCGGCTTCCATTTGTATGTGGGCCAGCGGGGCGGCGCCGCGCCTCATGCCGCGGCCTGCGTTGGCTGGCGTTGGCGCGGCCAGTTCCTTATCGTCGAGGAAGATGTGCATGGGCGTTGCGCCGAAGCGCCCGAAGCCGCGGCCGCCTCCGCCGATCGCGTAATCGCCCGTCACCGGCGGCCGCAGCGTGCCGGTCCAACGCACCGAGGCAGTGGGACCGGTCGCGCCGAATTCGTGCCCCGTGCCGTCTCCGAGGCCCATACCGGTGAGCGGCGGCGTGGCGATGGCGGCAGCCACGGCGGGATCCGGCAGCATCTGCTGCTGGAAAATGCGCGCCTCCACGCGCTCGAGCTTGGGTGTTCCCTGGAAGTTCGGATTGTCGTAGTAGTGCGCCAGCACGCCCTGCCCCGCGCCGGAGGGAGGCTGGAGCGCGCTCGGGGGTACTAAGGCCGGCGATTCGGTAGTGTAAGTAGCGCCCAATTCGTAGCGGACCTCGGCCTTTCCGGCGTACCGCTTCTCGATGCCTTCGAGCGGCGTGACCTGTTTCGTCGAGATGCCGTTATAATTGCCGAGCAACGCCACCGGGTCGTCGGCCGAGGGACCGATCACGGCGATCTTGCGGACGGACGCCGCGAGCGGCAGCGTTTGCTTATCGTTCTTCAGCAGCACGATGGATTTTCGCGCGGCTTCGAGCGCTACCGCGCGATGTTCGGCCGAATCGATTTCACTGGCCGGAATTTTCGAGAACGGCACGCGCTCCGCCGGATCGAACAACCCCAGCTTGATGCGCGCCACGAAAAGCTTCTCGAGAGACTTATCGATTTCAGCTTCGGTGATCAAGCCGGCCTTGACGGCGTCCACCAGCGAGCGATATTCGTTGCCGCACGTGAGATCCGTGCCGGCCTTCACCGCCGCGGCGGATGCCTCGGCTTCCGTGTTCGTATAGTGATGCTCGTTTTCCTTGTAGATATTGGCAATGGCGCCGCAATCGCTGACCACGTAGCCTTGGAATCCCCACGCGTCGAGATTCTTCCGCAGCAGATCCTTATTGGCGCAGGCCGGGACGCCATCCACGCTGTTATAGGCGCACATCAGCGAATCCACCTTGCCTTCCATCACGCTGGCACGGAAGGCGGGCAGGTAGGTTTGCTCGAGGTCGCGCCGGCTGGGCGTCACGTTGAACGCATGGCGCAGGGGTTCCGGTCCGCTGTGCACAGCGTAGTGTTTCGCGGTGGCAATAACTTTGAAATAGTGCGGATCGTCACCTTGCAGGCCTTTGATAAATGCAATCGCCATCCGGCTGGTGAGGAAAGGATCCTCGCCGTAGGTTTCCTGGCCGCGGCCCCAGCGCGGATCGCGAAAGATATTGATGTTGGGAGACCAGAAGTCCAGGCCCATGTTCAAGCGGGAGTGCGTACGCTGCGCTTCGTTCCACTTGGCGCGGGCCTCGGTGGAAACGATATCGGCCACGCGGTGCATGAGGTCCGTGTCCCAGGTGGCGGCGAGGCCAATGGCCTGCGGGAACACGGTGGCATCGCCCAGGCGCGCCACGCCGTGAAGCGCCTCGCTCCACCACTGATACGCCGGGATTCCCAGGCGTTCGATGGCCGGCGCGTTATTTTGCATTTGCAAAACTTTTTCGGCCAGCGTCATCTGGCCCACGATATAGGCGGCGCGGCGTTCGGGCGGCGGAGAGGGTAATGACTCCGGCGCTTGAGCCTGTACCAGAGCTGTCAGGAGCAACGCCAATCCGGGCAGCGAGAGCGATAACGCGCGTCGTAGCACGTGAAAATCTCCTCGGAACATTTTGTTTGGGATTGCTAAGTCCTACCCAGTATATAACTGGAGTACTGTCGTGGGGATTCGCTCTCTTTCATTCATTTCTCGCTTGACAAACCCACGGGAAAAGGACAAGACTGGCTAAAACCGCGTCGTGCGATGGTTCTCGCCAACAGGAGTGAACATCGTTGGTTGCGCTCGGGCGAGGCTGAACTCAGGGGCTAAATACATCGAGGAGGGGTCATGGGTCGTCCGGTTTCGGGCGTTTCTGTATCCGCGCGCATTGCGCCGTTCCTAATCGCCGCGTGTGTACTCATGCTGGCAGCCGTTCCGGTTGCTCACGCGCAAGCCACCGGCAGCATTTCAGGCAGGGTCATGGACTCGTCGGGCGCTCCCGTGGTTGCGGCCAAAGTGGGAATCACCGCTCCGGCGACTGGATTCTCCCGCGCCACTTCCACCGACGACAAAGGCGAGTACCTCGTTCCTCTCTTGGGTGTGGGCACGTACGAAGTCCGTGTCGAGCTGACCGGGTTTCAAACCGTGGAGGCCAAGGACATCCGGCTGCAGGTCGATGAACACCGCGAGGTCGATTTCAAGCTGGTTCCTTCCACGGTGCAGACCAGCGTCGAGGTGGCCGCCACCGCGGTCGCCGTGCAGACCACGGACGCCACTCTGGGCCAGGTGATCACATCGCAGCAGGTGGCTGACTTGCCGCTCAACGGCCGCGATTTCGTTCAGCTTGCCACGCTTACGCCCGGAGTCACTCAGGAAACCAGTCCCAGCAGCTTCTTCAATGGAGGGCCGAGCAGCGAAGTTTCGGCGCGCGGTTCCTATTCGCTCTCGGTCGGCGGCTCCCGCGCCAGCAGTACGGACTGGTTGTTGGATGGTAACGATAACAACGAGCTGACCGCCGGCGGTATTGCGATACTGCCTTCGATCGATGCCATCCAGGAGTTTAAAGTACTGACTTACAACTACTCGGCCGAATGGGGAACCCGCGCCGGTCCCACGGTGTTGGTCACTACTAAGTCGGGAACCGATCAGTTTCACGGAACGGTCTTCGAGTTCTTGCGCAATACCGATCTGGACGCGCGCAGTTACTTCGCCACTTACACCGAGAAGTTCAATCTCAACCAGTTTGGCGCTTCCGTGGGCGGTCCCATTCGCAAGGACAAGACGTTCTTCTTTGCCGATTTTGAAAACAAGTATCAGCGGCACGGCATTCCGTTCACCGGCCTGGTGCCGACCGCCGCCATGCGTTCCGGCGATTTCACCGACGACGCATTCGGCAACCCCAACGCCACGACCCTTACCAACCCGTTCGTGAGTGGAGCGTCGAATACCGATTTTCAGTGCACCCCCAGCGGCGCCGCGGAGCCGGTGGCTCCCGATGGCAGCCAATCGCCGGGAACCAGTTGCAACAAGATTCCGCAAGGCCTGATCAACCCCATTTCACAGAAGCTGATCAGCCTCTATCCTCTGCCGAATGCCGACAACGCGGCGCTCGGGTACAACTATGTCAACGAGCCGGTGCGAAAGTTGAATGAAGGTAAGTTCGACATCCGGCTGGACGAAAACATTTCGACCAAGGATTCGGCGTACGCGCGGTTCAGTTACGATCAGGCCACGTCGTATGTTCCCGGCGGTTCGCCCGGCTTTGCCGAAGCCGGCCCGTTCGCCAGCAACCAGGGCATCCTGAACCACGCGCGTAACGTGACGATTTCCGAGACCCACGTTTTTTCGCCCAACACCATTAACCAGGTGGAAGCCGGATACAACCGTATCTTCGATTACATTTCGTCGCAGGGCACGGGTAGCTGCGAAGCGCAAGCGCTCGGCATCCCCGGCGCCAACCTGGGAGGAACCAGTTGCGGGCTCACGTCCATCCAGATGGATGGCGGCTACTGGTCGCTGGGAGACCGCGGTTATTCGCCGTTTCAAGGCGGCACCAACGTGTTTTCCATTTCCGATTCCTTCGACATGATCCGCGGCGCCCACGATATCAAGATCGGCGGATCCATTCGCGCCAATCAGATGAACGTTCTGGCCGAGGGATTTCAGGATGGCTATTGGATCTTTACCGGGCTTTGGGCCAATGAGCCGATGGCCGATCTGCTGCTCGGCCTTCCTAGTCTGGCCATTCACGACCAGACGTTTAACGGCAACGTGACCGGCCGCCGCTGGAAACTCTACCGTCCGTTCATCGAGGACAATTGGCGAATCGGTAAGAGCTTGACGCTAAACCTGGGGCTGGCATGGGCGCTGGTGACTCCGGTTACCGAAGCTCACAATCGCCAGGCCGATTTCAATCCCGCCAATGGACAATTCCTGGTCGCGGGCCAGAACGCCGGTTCCGCGGCCGGTATTCAGATGGACCTGACGGCGCTCGAACCGCGCGTAGGGCTGGCATGGAAACCGTTCGCCAACGAAAAGACGGTGTTTCGCGCCGGCTATGGGATGTATCACGATTCCTCATGGAACCAGGGTGGACAAGGCTTATGGCAGAACCCGCCCTATTATGCCGAATCCGACTCATTCGCCTTTGGCGGCGCTTGTACGTTTGCTACATCGGCGTGCGCCACGAAATACGGGTTAGCGCCCTCGGCGATCAGCGTTTCCGACGGGTTCCCGCTCTTTCCGTCGGCGCCCAATCCCACGGACTTCACCGGAACGCTGCTGGCGCAAAATACGAATTTCAAACTGGGCAGAATTCAGCAGTTCAACGTGGATGTGGAACGGCAGATCCCCGGACAGATTGTGTTGACGTTGGGCTACGCCGGCTCGCGCAGCTCGCACATTCTGGTGGATGGGAACAATATCAACGTGACCTCGCCATCCGCCTGCGGCACGACCGCCGGATACACCCTGGGATGCGGCCCGGGCGGCTCCGCGTTCGGCGTACCGTACGCGCAATTTCCCTATTCCACCATCGAAAACGTCTCCGATACCGGCGCGGCCCACTATAATTCGCTGCAGATCAAAGCCGAGACCAAGAGTTCGCACGGCCTCTATGCGCTGATCGGCTACACCTATGCCCGCGCTTACGACAACGGCTTTACCGATGGTTTAGGCACGCCGCTCGGGGCCACTTACTACCCCTTGCCGAATTGGCAGAAACTGGATTGGGCACTATCGCAAATCAACCTCAATTCCGACTTCACCGGCAGCATCGTCTACCAATTGCCGTTCGGCAAGGGCCAGCGATTCGGAGATGGTTGGAGCAGCCCGCTGCGGACCATCCTGGGCAATTGGGAAGCGACGGTGATTGAAAAGGCCACCTCCGGATTTCCCGTGTTTGTGATAGATAGCGACAATGCATCGGGGGTCAACTTCCAAAACAATGGCAACAGCCTGAACCGCCCGAATCAGACGTGCAATCCCACCATGAGCAACCCGACACTGAGCCAGTGGTTCAACATTTCCTGCTTCTCCGCTCCAGCCGCGGGCGAACTGGGAAATGCGTCGCGCACGCCGGTCTCCGGTCCGCGTTTCGTCAACACCGATTTCTCGATGATCAAGCATTTCATCTTGCGGGAAAACATGCGTTTGGATTTCCGCGCTGAAATCTTCAACCTGTTCAATCATCCGCAATTCGGATTGCCCAACTCTGACTTCAATGCTCCGCAGACATTCGGCACCATCAATTCCACCGTGAACAACCCGCGGCTGGTGCAATTTGCGCTGAAACTGGCTTTTTAATCGGCGGGCCTTCGCGTATCCTTAGAGGAGGAGCTGGCCGAATGGAAGTGAATTTTGCCCCCGATCTGCAAGCTAAACTCGAGCAAATGGCGCGCGATACCGGACGCCGCAGCGACGAGCTGGTCGAAAGCGTGGTGACACAGTTTTTTGACGACCTCGCCTTCACGCGCGAAACGCTCGATCGCCGTTACGACGAGCTCGAAAGCGGCAGGGTGAAACCCATCTCCGGCGAGGAAGTTTTTGCGCGACTCCGGGCAAAGAGCGTAGGCCGCAGAGCCGCGCGTTGATGAAGGGGTATGCTTTTCACCCGGAAGCAGAGGCCGACCTCGACGCCATTTGGGAACTGATAGCAGAAGACAGCCTCGAGGCCGCTGACAGGGTGATCGCTGCAATAGAGGCAACCATCAAAGCCCTTGTCCCGTTTCCGCACCAAGGCCACCGCCGCCCTGATATAACCACGCGCCCGTTGCGTTTCGCGAATTCGGGCAACTATCTCATCGCCTATGGTCCAGTTAAAAAGCCCCTCAAGGTTGTGGCGGTCCTCCACGGCCGACGCAGCCCACGCGTGATGGCGGCAATTCTGAGAGGCAGGGAATAGGTTCAGCCTTTATTCTCCAGCAACGTAACCGCCGTCTCCACGCCGGGCGAGAGCGCGCGCAATCCGAGCACTAACGCTTCGCCGGCGCGCATCAATTCGTCCACCGGCATGGGAGACAGCCGGTCGATGACGAACCAGAGATCCTCGCTGGCGCCGGTGAGCGCCGTGCGCCGGCACTGCCGCCAGTTCCACCTGCGGCATGTGATTCCTCGCTCGTCCCCCCAGACCACTTCTCCCGGCTCCGGGCGCTCGATTATCGGAACGCCGGAGCGGACCGTATCGAACTCCTCGGTGCCAATCGCAAAACCCAGACGCGGCACGCCACTATAGCGGGCGGCATCTTCACCGCCGAAGGGAGCGCCAAACCGGATGCTGAGCGCATTGTAAAGATCCACCACGGGATGAATCGCCGGCAAGGCGCCGGTTTTTTGCAGCCTTGCCCATAACGCTTCCACCGAAGACGGCGTCCTTTTCGGATTGGCGCCAAACTTGCGGAAAGCTGTCCGCCAGGCCTCGATATGGCCGTCTATCCAGGTTGGCGGCACCGGCGAATAGCTGGGGACGGCGCCTTCCACCGAAACGCGGAATCCCCGCGCGGCGATGCTGAGCGCACGATAATCCGGATATTGGCGCCAGATCTCGTCCGCGACCACGGGCAGAAACATTTCATTCATAACGCAGGCTCGTTCCCAGCCTAGCGGGCCGGCCCTGGCGCCGCAAATACGAACTGCTTGACGGCGGTCCGCTCCCGCTCGAATTCTTCGGCCGATTGTTTCGCCAACTTTTCGTATAGCTCGATCTGGGCTTTGGCTTTCTCCGGCTCGCCGGTTTTGCGGTACGCCTGGGCAAGCCGATAGTGCGCCTCCTCCATGCGAGGGGCGGCGGCTGCCGCGTGTTCCCAGGCCGCTATGGCCTGGCGGTACTCGTTGCGATCGGCGTGGAGAATGCCGAGTTCCAGCCACGCGCCGGCCAGTTGCGAGTCAAGTTCGACGGCCCTTTCGAGCAGAGCCTGCGCCTTGGCCTGCGAGCCAGCATTCTCGATCCCGCGGGATTGCCGCCGCAGGCTCACGGCGTAATAGTAATTCGCCCAGGCGTTATCCGGATGGAGTTTTTGGAAACGCTCCATGCGCTCGGCAAAACCATCGGATTGAGTGATCGCGCTGCTCTGCACTTTGCCGAGAAACAGGTAAGGCGCCGGATCAGCGGGATTCCGGTCGATGGCATCAAAGAACCGGGCCCGCGCTTGGTCATAGAGGCCGCGCGAATAATCCGCGACGGCGTACGCTACCAGCATCCGCGAGGAATTCGGGAACAACCGCGCGCCCCGGCTGAAGACCGCGGACGCTTGCTCGGTGGCGCGATGGGTGAGCAGTTCGACTCCCAGGTCGAAGATGTGGGCCTCGCTCGGCTCGAGTTCCGCCGCGCGCCCGTACTCGCGCAGAGCTTCGAGAAAGTTAGCCGCTTTCTCTTCCACGTTGGCGAGCGAGTGGTGCAGTTCCGCGTTGTTCGGATCGTGCGCGATCGCGTCTCGCAGCGATTGCTCCGTGGCGGCCGGCGCCGACGGCGAACCGAGCGACGCTGCCGCTTGGACCAGCGCCTCTGCCGACCGCAGGACCGGATCGGAGCCATGTCCGCCGCGATTGGTGGTATCGGTAACCCCCGCGGCAATGAAGTTAGGCTCGTCGAAATACTGCGGCGCTTCCGCCGGGGGCTTCGATGTCTGCGCCAGAAGCACAAATGGCACCCAAGCGCATGCAGCCAACCGGGAAGTGAAACTCATAAGACGCTCTCCAACTTTTCCAGCGCTTGCCGCGCCGGGAGATTATCGGGATGCCGCTCCAAGAACTGGCGCAGCACGGCCCGCGCATTCTCCCGCGCGCCCTCCAGGCTGTAGAGGCGGGCCAGGTTCAGGTACGATTGGTCGAAATCCGGCGCCACCCGCATGCATTCCTCGAAACGGGCCACGGCTTCATCGCGCTTTTGCGTTCTGAGATAGAGGACGCCGAGATTGTTCAAGGCCTCGGGATAGTTCGGGCGCAATTGCAAGGCTTTTTGAAGCAGCTCGTAGGCGCGCGCGGTATTGTCCTGCTGGGCGAAGACCATGGCGAGGCTGTAGTTGGCCTCCGGGTCGCGCGGGCGCGCGGCCACGGCGCGTTCCAAGGCCGCGCGCGCGTCCTCCCACCGATGCTGCTGCCGGTAGGCGTTGCCCAGATTGACGAGCGCAATCCAGTATCCAGGACTTTGGCGCAGCGCTTCCTGAAAACACGCCACAGCCTCGTCTCCGCGCCCGTCGCGCGCAGCCAGAAGGCCGAGGTTATTCCATGCATTGGGCGCGGTGTCCGGATAATTCGGACGCAGCTTGATGGCTTGCTCGAAACGGACGCGGGCTTCGGCGTTGTTCCCTTGCTTGAGGTAGACGCTGCCCAGGCCGTAGCAGGCTTCGGCGCTCGCCGGGTCGTCGGTGAGCGCCAGCCGGAAAAACGCTTCCGCCTGCGCGTAACAACCTCGCTCGAAATAGACCGAGCCGAGCGACAGATTGTTTCGCGCAAAAAGATAAGTGGCGGATTCTCCCGGAAAGGGCAGCGCCTGAGCAAGTCTTTGTTCGGCGGTTTGAGGAAGGCGGCGGAGATCCTCCGCGACGCGCGCGGGGGCGGCCGAACCTTGATAGATGCGCACGATGGCGCCGGTGCTATCGATCAAGAATGAAATGGGGAGCGTAAGATCGCGGCGACGGTCGAATAGGTAGCGATAGAGGATGTTGTAGACTGTGGACGCCTCATCCGCCGGCGTGACCACGAGTAATTGCACGCCGTGCGCTCGCCACGCGCCATAATCGGCGGTGTCCGCCGCCTGAAAGCTCAAAAGCAGCGGCTTGCCGCGCATGGATGAGAGCGGGCGCGCTATCTCCGCGCCGTCTCGCGCGGAAACGTCCGGCGCGGGCACCGGCACCAGCAGCCACGTTTCCACTTGCGATGGAAGCGCCTCGCTCACGCGCGCGTGGGAAACCGTAGGCGTCGCCGTTGTTTGAAACGGCTCCATGCGCACCTGTTGCGACTCTTCTTCCACCCAGATCCGGTGATTGACCGGCAGGTCAGATATCCGCTGCTCTATGCCGCTCGGCCATCGTATGGATGCGGTCACCGTGCCCCGCGTTTCGCCCAGGCCGAACATCACTTCCTTGCTGTGCTGCGAAAGAAATCCCGATCCGGCTTGGAGCCACCGGATCTGGCTGCCGACCTCCGTCTGCACCGTAATGGCAGCGCCGATCGCATCGCGATTGCTCTTGACGCCGCGCAGACGAAATGCAATCGAAGGTGCGAGCGACGGCGCCACATTCTTCAGTAGCCGCAACTGCGGTGCGTTGCGATTCTTCAGCAACACTTCCTGGCGGCCGTCGCGATCGAAATCGGCCAGCGCGAAAGACCGGCCGTCCTCCAGAAAATCGAGACCGATGGCGCCCGAAACGTCGGAAAACGTGCCATCCCGGTTATTGGCGCAAAACACGTTGCGTTCGAATCCACTCCACGAGTAATCGGAGCGCAGCAGCTCGTTGACCGCGCTCCATCCTTGCTCGTAATCGAGAGATGGTTTGGCATCGTTGGGCGAATTGGCTACCACCTGGCGCCAGAAGAAGCTGTTCAGATCCTCGCGTATCGGGCCGGAGACCATGCCGTTGGCGATGTAGAGATCGGGAAACCCGTCGTGGTCGAAATCCCACGCGTCACTCGACCAGGCCCATCGGCCCATTCCGCCGCCCTCAAACGTGGTGGCGTTCGCAAAAGCGCCATCGCCGCGATTGCGAAACAGCGAGTTGCCCATGGCGTGTTTGCGATAGAGCGCGCGCACGGGTTCGGGTGCATCGCGCTGAAAAACCTCCTGCGTCGAAATACGTTCTCCGGCCGCGGTCCACATATTCGCCACGTAGAGATCCGGCGCGGCGTCATTATTGTAATCGAACCAAGAAACGCTCATGCCCGCGCCCACATCCTCCACGCCCGCCGCCGGCGCCACATCGGTGAAAGTGCCGTCGCCGTTGTTGCGGTAGAGATTCTTCAGCCCGAAATCGTTGACCACGTAAAGGTCCGGCCAGCCATCCTGGTTGTAATCGCCCCAGCCGCAGCAGAAGCTGTAGCGCGTGTTGTTGCGATTGAGGCCGGAGGCTGCGGTGACATCGCGAAACGTTCCATCGCGATGGTTGCGCATCAAGAAATTGGGCGGCCCGTTTTCGGCGGCGAAATAGGGGCACGGGTAGTTATATTGGCCCGCGCCCTGGTAGTACGTGTAGAGGCAGAAGTAAATGTCCAGCCATCCGTCGCGGTCGTAATCGGCCGCCGCGGCGCCGGTGAAAGTCCCTTCGGGCGGTTGCGCGAATTGGAATGCGTCCGGTTGCAGCTTGAACTTACCGCCGCCCTGGTTCAAATAGAGCAGCGGGCCGGTGGCGCGAACCACAATCAGGTCCTGGCGCCCATCGTTATCGATATCGGCAAAGAGCGCGCAGACCGTGTTATCTAGCAGCCCCACGCCCGAGGCGCCGGTGATGTCGTCGAAGGTTCCGTCCCCGCGATTGCGGTAGAGACGGTTCGGCAGTCCGGCTGGCTGGCACACGTAAATGCCGTCCAACCCATCCCCATCGAAATCGCCGACCGCCACGCCATTGTGGCCGTAGACGTCGATTCCCGTGGCCCCATCGAGAACTGTCCGCCAGTAATCGGACCCGTGCAGCATCTGCTCCGCCCACGAAGCATTGCGCCCGAACGCCTGCCCGGCGATATCCGCGAACCAGGGTGCCGCGGATCGGCTCCGCGTCTCCTCCGCGATCGTCCAGCGCCGGACCCGATACTGACCCGAAAGAGACGCTTCCCATTCCAGCTCCCACGTGGCTACGCGCTGCTCCCTGTGGAAACCCGCTCCCGTGGCCACCAGTTCGCAGCGCACGCGCGTGGCGAGCCTGCCGGAGGGTCGCGTTGCAATTCCAGTCACCTGGAATTCAGCGGCTGTGAAAGCGGAAAAACCATTCCAGGCGTCTTGCAATTCTTTGAGGAAAGCGCCGCGATCGAGTGCCGCCTGGCGCGCATACGTCAGATGCCGCACTTCGAGCGCGGGACCCGGCCGCACCACGCGCGACTCAATCGGTTCGAGCGGCGAACCCGAAAAATCCGCCGCGAAAACGTCCGCGATAGCTTGGATGTTCCGCGGCGATTCCCGTAACCCGGCACTCCACCGCGCCAGGATCGGCGCGATCTTGTCATGCTCCTTTTCCAAAGGGAAATCGTCCGTGGCGGCGTTGAGTTTGAGAATCGTCGCATCGAGCGGCGTTTCAGAACGGTAGCGCGGATGCACCTGGGCCGCGACCTGGCCTCGCAGTCCGCGCAAAAACGGCAGGGTCAAGCCGCTCGCGAGGAAGCTACGTCTTGGAAAGCCGGCGGCAGGCATTTTGTCGGATTATCATATAGCGAAGTGCACTCGCGCAATCGCCTTTCACGCTTCGCATTCGTGGCGCTGCTCTTGGGGGCCCGCCTGTTGGCCTGGCAGGAGACGGCCGAATCGCACCTGGGCCGCGGCTACGAGGCGCTGAAACTGGAACGGTACGAGGAAGCGGCCAGCGAATTTCGCGCGGCCCTGCGGATCGATCCCACTCTCATCATGCGCGCGCGGTTTCCCCTGGGTGTCGCGCTATTCCAGATGAAGGACACAGCAGCCGCGCGCCAGGAATTCGAAACCCTCCGCCGCGCGGTTGGCGACCACCCCAACATCCTCTACTATCTCGGCCGGCTGGACCTGCTCGACCGCGATTTCCCCGCCGCCATCCGGAATCTGACCAAGGCCATGGCCAATCCGCCGTTCCCCGATACCGCCTATCACCTCGGTTTCGCCTGCTTGAAACAGGGCGATTTGCCGGCCGCTGAAAAGTGGTTGAAGCGCGCCGCGGAGGCGGATCCATCCGATTCCGCCGTGCCGTATCAACTGGGGCTGGTCTACCGCAAAGAGGAACGCGAAACGGAAGCCAAACAAGCGTTTGCGCTTTCCACCGAACTGCGGCGGCGCGATGCCGAAGTCAGCCAGTTGCGGCATGAGTGCACCGCCAAGCTGGAGCAAGGCCCCCGCGAGGAGGCGCGTGCGGTTTGCTCGCGTCTCTACGACCCCAACGATGCGGCCAAGCTGACCGTGCTCGGCACCGTTTACGGCGAGCACGGCGATCTGGAAGCGGCGCTCGAACCCTTGCGGCGCGCGGCGGAATTGGCTCCGCAATCGCCGCAGATGCAGTACAACCTGGCATTCACCTATTACGAGCTGGCGCGCTTCGAAGAGGCGCGCGCCCCCATTGCCAAGGCCGTGGAGCGATGGCCCGATATATTTCAGTTGAGCTCCTTGTATGGCGCCGTGCTCGTGAAATTGGGCCGCGGGCGGGAAGCGTTGCCGGTGCTGCGCCGCGCCCACCAGCTCAACCCGGACGATCCGAGAACCGCGGAACTGCTCTACCGAACCACGCTCGACCTGGGGCGGGCCAGTTTGGCCGCGCGCCAATATGCCGGTGCGACGGAGCTATTCGAGGAGGCGGAGAAACTTCGGCCCGCCGAGCCCGAGCCAAAGCAAGGCCTGGCGCAAGTGAAAGCGGCGGAGGGCCGGCCCAAGTAGCGGGAGCGTAAGATCTGCCACCTAAGAGAAGAATTTCTTTCCTCAGCGTCCACGCGAACCGTACGAATTCATACCGCCCGTTCGACAAGACGCCGTCCCAGCGGCACTGGCTACTGGGATGCAAAGCACACTCCATGCCCACATACAAAAACGGCAAGAAACTCATTCTTATTACCGGAGCTACCGGACACCAGGGCGGGGCTGCCTTGCGGCACCTTCGGGAAAGGGGATTTCCGGTGCGCGCTCTGACGCGCGATCCGGATAAACCCCAGGCGCGCGCGCTCACCGGCCCCGGCGTCGAAGTGGTGCGCGGCGACATGGAAGACCCGGGCTCGTTGACGCGCGCGCTCGATGGCGCATACGGAGTCTTTTCGGTGCAAACCGCGCTCGGGGCGGGCGCCGAAGCCGAGATTCGCCAGGGCATCAATTTGGCGAATGCCGCCAAGCGCTCCGGCATCACCCAGTTCGTTTATGCCTCGGTGGCGAGCGCCGATCAGCGCACCGGCATCCCGCACTTCGAGAGCAAGTTCCGAATCGAAGAACACATTCGCGGCACCGGCATGCGCTTCACCATCGTGCGGCCCGTGTTCTTCATGGAAAACTGGCTCGGCATGCGGCCGGCAATCGAAAGCGGCACACTTACCTTGCCGCTCAATCCCACCACTCGCTTGCAGATGATCGCGGTGGACGATATCGGCGCCATTGTGGCCGCGGCGTTCGAGCATGCGGGCAGGTGGCAGGATCGCGCGTTCGAACTGGCCGGCGATGAGCTTTCGATGACCGAAGTGGCCGCGGCCTTCAGCCGGATTTCCGGCCGCCAAGTCCGTTATGTCCAGACTCCTTGGGATGAGTTCGAGAAGCAAGCCGGCAAGGAAATGACGGTGATGTTTCGCTGGTTCCAGGAAACCGGCTACCACGTGGATATCGGCGCGGTCCGGCAGGAATACAACAAGCTGCTCACGTTTGAACAGTGGATGCACTCGTACTGGCACGCCGCCACGCGCACCGCAGGCTAGCCTCGCCGCCTACTCCACTCGCAGCGCCGCCAGCGGATCGAGTGCGGCCGCCTGGCGCGCCGGGATATAGCCGGCCGCCAGCGCAGCCGCGCCTAAAATGGCGGCGAAGGCCGCAATGGTGAGCGCGTCCACAATCACCACGTCGTACAAGAAGCGCGACATGAACCGCATCATAAGGAACGCTACTGGAATGCCGATGGACAACCCCATGCCGGTCATGCGCATGGCATATCCCAGCGTCAGTTTCAATACTTCCGTTCGGCCTGCTCCCAACGCCATGCGAATGCCGATCTCATGCGTGCGTTGCACCACTGAGTAGGAGACCACGGCATAAATCCCCGTCACCGCCAGCAGCAGCGCGATCACGGCATAGATCGTCATGGAGTTTGCCGTTGCCCGCACGCCCGAGCTCTCCTCGGCGATCCACTGCTCCATGCTCTTTACTTCGTACACCGGCTGGTAGGGATCCACATTGCGAATGGCCGCGCGCGCGGCGGGGGCGGCACGCATCGGGTCGCCCGCGGTGCGCATGATGAACTGCATCGACAATTGCGGGCTCTGCGCGCACGGGATGAAGGCCAACCGCTCCGGCTGCTGGGTGAACCAATTCCTTACGTCGCCCACCACGCCCACCACCGTAAGCCATTGCGATTGATTCGCGGACAGCCGGACGTGCTGCCCGACCGCATCTTCGAAGCCTCGGCCCTTCCAATAATGCCGCGCAACCGATTCGCTCAACACTACCACGCGTGGCGATTCCACGCGGTCGCGCGCGGAAAGGAATCGTCCCGCCAATAAGGGCAGTCCCAACGCCTGGAGATACTCGCTGCTCGCGGCCCGCGTGCCGGGTATCGGGTCGGCGGGACCAGGGTCGGGCCGGCCCTCGACGAAGAACCCTTCCGCCGCGGACATATATCCGCTGGCGCCCACTTCCTTCACGCCCGGAACCACCGCCAGCTCGCGGATCGCGCGGTCGTAGAATTCGGTGATGCGCGCATCGTCGCGATACGTTGCCGCGGGAAGTGCCACCTCCATGGTCAGCAGATTCCTGGGCTCGAATCCGGGGTTGACGGCCAGCAGACGGTTGAACGTGCGTACCATCAAACCGGCCCCCACCAGCAGCACCAGTGCCAGCGCCACTTCCAAAACCATCAGTGCGCTGCGCAATCGGCTGCGCGACGATCCCATCCCGGAGCCGCGCCCGCCTTCTTTCAGAACTTCGGCCAGATTGTCGCCCGCTTTCCGCCGCAATAGATGGAATGCGGCCGGCAAACCGCACAACAGGCCGGCGGCTATCGATGCCGCCAGCGAAAACGCCAGCACCGTGCCATCGACCCGCATATACTGGATTCCCGCCACCCATCGCAGCACTTCGGCCGGAATACCCACCGTGCGGGCGTAGTCCACGTTCCAGTTGGCCAGCCACAGGCCGATGATCCCACCCGCCAGCGAAAGCGCCAGGCCTTCAAGCGCCAATTGCCGGGCGATGCGAAACCGGCTGGCGCCTAGCGCCGCTTCGACCGCGAACAATTTCTGCCGCGCGGCCGCCCGCGAAAGCTGCAGGTTTCCCACATTGGCGCAGGCCAGCAGAAGCACGAACCCCGCCACGCCAAGCAGTGCAACGCAGAATCGGTCCGTGACGTTGTTGATCAGCTCTCGAATCGGTTTCACCGTCACCCCGCGATCTTTGTTGGTCTTGGGATACTCGGCCGATAACCCTCGTGCGATGCCATCCATTTCCGCTTGTGCCCGCTTCACCGAAACCCCCGGCTTCAGCCGCGCCAGCACCGCCAGGTCGCGCGCCGCGCGCTCATTCTTTTCCTCGGCCGTCATGCTCAGCGGCGCCCAAAGGTCGGTCGCCAGCGGGTAATCGAAATCCGCGGGCATTACGCCCACCACTTTGTAACCGCGGCGCCCCAGCGTGATGCTGCGCCCCACCGCATCCGGCGCCGCACCCATCCGCCCACGCCAGAACCCCTGGCTCACCACCACTACCCCATCGCGGCCCGGCTCGGTCTCATCCGCCGAAAAGACGCGCCCCATCGTTGGCTTGAGGCCCAGCAAGGCGAAGAACTCCGCCGATGCCAGGCATCCCTGCACGCGCTCCGGATCGCCCGAGCTCATCAATGTGGCATCCCACGGCCGGTATGCGGCGACGTGCTCGAATACGTGGCTCTGGGTTTTCCAATCGAGAAAATTAGCAGGCGCCACGGAATCGCGCTCGTCGCGAGCCTTGGGCACGGTTTCCCAGAGAGTCTCGATGCGCTCCAACCCTGGATAAGCCAAAGGATGCAGGACGAGAGCGTTCACCGTAATAAAACTGGAAACATTGACGCCGATCCCCAGCGCCAGCGCGAGCACCGCAACGGCCGTCGCACCGGGGCTCTTGAGGAGCGCTCGAAAAGCAATTTTGATATCTCTCGCGATGCTGTCCATGAGGTTATCTACGGTATTAGAGCAAGCGCAGTTCCGTCGCAAAGGCAAGCAGGGGTGTGCCTAAAGAGGGCAGGATTGTCCGTTTTTGGGATGGTTTGTGTTCGCCAGCGGCCGGGCGTGGCAAAAGCTGTCAGCAGCCAGCAATCAGCCGTCAGCTGCCCTCGCGGCGCGTCGCCGAAGGATCTGAGGCTGCCTACAGAGCAGTCAGCGACCCGCAGTCGCCGCTGTAGCTGACGGCTGATCGCCGATCGCTGACCGCTTCTTTCGGTTTACGCGGTGCGCATGGTTTCCGACTTGTCGCCGGAAATCGCGGCTTGCGCGGCCGCCAGTCTGGCGATCGGCACGCGGTACGGGGAGCATGAAACGTAGTTCATGCCCACCTTGTAGAAGAACTGCACCGAGCTCGGCTCGCCGCCGTGCTCGCCGCAGATGCCGATTTCCAGATCGCGCCGGGTCTTGCGGCCCAACTCGACCGCCATCTTCACCAGCTTGCCGACGCCTTCCTGATCGAGGACGGCGAACGGGTCGGCGGCGAAGATCTTCTTGTCCTGATACACCTTCTGGAACTTCGTGTAGTCGTCGCGGGACAAGCCCATGCTGGTCTGGGTCAGGTCGTTGGTGCCGAAGCTGAAGAACTCGGCTTCCTTGGCCACCGAATCGGCGGTCAGCGCGGCGCGCGGAATCTCGATCATGGTGCCCACCATGTACTTCAGGCCCTTCATACCGGCCTTTTCGAGAACTTCTTCCGCCACCTTCACCACGATCTGCTTCTGGTTTTCCAGCTCTTTGACGCCGCCGATCAGCGGAATCATGACTTCCGGAATCACCTTCTTGCCCTTTTTGGCCACCTGCACGGCGGCCTCGAAAATGGCGCGCGCCTGCATCTCCGTGATCTCGGGATACAGAATACCTAAGCGGCAGCCGCGCAGGCCGAGCATGGGGTTGAACTCGTGCAGCTCTTCCACGCGGTGCAGCAGCGCCGGAATCACGGTCTTGAGGGTCTTCACCTCGGCGCCGAACCGCTGGTATTTGGCCACCAACTCTTTCTTCATTTTGATATCGGCGTAGGGTAGGATGGCGACATCTACCATTAGCTCTTCGCGCTTGGGCAGAAACTCGTGCAGCGGCGGATCGAGGGTGCGGATCACCACCGGGAAGCCGTCCATGGCTTCGAACAGCCCGGCGAAATCCCTGCGCTGGAACGGCAGCAGCTTGGCCAGCGCCTTGCGGCGGCCCTTCTCATCGCTGGCCAGGATCATGGCCTGCATGTGTTCGATGCGGTCTTCGGCGAAGAACATGTGCTCGGTGCGGCACAGGCCGATGCCCTCGGCGCCGAACTTGCGGGCGGCTTTGGCATCGCGCGGGATATCGGCGTTGGCGCGCACCCCGAACTTGCCGCGGAACTCGTCGGTCCAGCCCATGAAGGTGGCGAGAACGCCGGAGGCCGGGTCGGCATCGAGCGTGTTGGCCTTGCCTGCAAAAACTTCACCTGTGGAACCGTCGAGCGAGAGCCAGTCGCCTTCCTTCAACGTCTGCGGCTTGCCGTTCACGGTGACGACGACTTGCTTCTTGGCTTCGCTGACGTCGAGGGCTTCGGCGCCGGCCACGCACGGGGTGCCCATGCCGCGGCAAACCACGGCCGCGTGGCTGGTCATGCCGCCGCGCGAAGTCAGAATGCCCTTGGCCACTTCCATGCCCTGAATATCGTCGGGCACGGTCTCTTTACGAACCAGGATTACGGGCGCTTTCTTGGACTTTTCGACGGCTTCTTCCGCCGTGAACACGATGGTGCCCACCGCGGCGCCGGGCGATGCCGGTAGACCGGTCGCCAGCTTGGCGAGGGATTTCTTCGATGCCGGGTCGAGCACCGGGTGCAGCAACTGGTCGAGCTGCTGCGGATCGACGCGCAATACGGCTTCTTCCTTCGAAATCAGGCCCTGCTCCACCATTTCCACGGCGATGCGCACCGCCGCCGGACCCGTGCGCTTGCCGTTGCGGGTCTGCAGCATGTAGAGCTTGCCATCCTGGATGGTGTACTCGAAATCCTGGATGTCGCGGTAGTGGTTCTCGAGCATCGTGGTGATTTCGCGAAGCTGGTTGTAAACCGCGGGATTCCACTTTTCGAGCTCGGAAATGGGGTGCGGCGTGCGGATGCCGGCCACCACGTCTTCGCCCTGCGCGTTTTCCAGAAACTCGCCGTAGAACTTGTTTTCGCCGGTGGCGGGGTTGCGCGTGAAGCCGACGCCGGTGGCGGAGGTCTCGCCCAGGTTGCCGAACACCATGGCCTGCACGTTGACGGCGGTCCCCAGGTCATCGGGGATCTGGTTCATCTTGCGGTAGTGGATGGCGCGGTCGTTGAACCAGGAGCGGAACACGGCATCGCGCGCGCCCACGAGCTGCTTCATGGCATCCTGCGGGAACGGATGGCCGGTCTTCTTCTCGACCAGCTTTTTGTAGCCGGCGATGACCTGCTGCAAGTCCGCGGCCGTCAGCTCCGTATCGAGCTTGGCTTTGGCTTTCTTCTTCTGCCCTTCGAACACCTCGTCGAAATCCTTCTTGGGGATTTCGAGCACCACGTTGCCGTACATCTGGATAAAGCGGCGATAGCAATCGTAGGCGAAACGAGAGTTGTTGGCCTTGGCTTCGAGCGCTTTCACCGTCTCGTCGTTGAGGCCCAGGTTGAGGATTGTGTCCATCATGCCCGGCATCGAAAACTTGGCGCCGGAGCGGACGCTGACGAGCAGCGGGTTCTCCACGTCACCCAGCTTCTGCTGCATGCGCTCTTCCAGCATCTTCAGCGCTTCGAGCATTTGCCGGTTGATTTCCTCCGGAACGGCGTTGTTGTTCTGGAAGTAAATATTGCAGACCTCGGTGGAAATCGTGAAGCCGGGAGGCACCGGCAGCTTGGCCCGGGACATTTCGGCTAGCCCGGCGCCTTTGCCGCCGAGCGTATCTTTCATTTTTCCGTCACCGTCGGCGGTACCGTTGCCGAACGAGTAGACAACCTTCTTCATGTTTGGCTCCTAAGTATTAGTAACTATCTCGGAGAAATCAGCTACCCGCGAAAACTCCTCGCGGAGCTGGGAAAGCATTGCTAAACGGTTCTGACGAATGCGTTCATCGGGCGCATTCACAAGAACCTTATCGAAAAACAAATCGATCTTCGGACGCAGCTTCGAGATGGCGCCCTCGATGGGCTGCCCGGCATGGTGAATGAACTCTTCGTACAGGTCCTTCTCGGGGCCGGCTTCGAGCAGGGAAGGCGTGAACGCGCCGGTGGTGTAGGCGGCTTGCTCGAGAATATTGCGGATGCGTTTGAAGCTGGCGGCGAGAGGCTCGAAATCGGGCGAGGAGCGCAGATTCTGGATGCGGGTGAGGCGCGCTTCCAGATCCACCAGGTTGCTCCAGCCGGCTGCCATGGCGGCATTGACTTCGTCGTACTGGAAGCCGCGAATGTCTTTGAAATAGAATTTAACGCGATCCTCGAAGAATGCTTTGAGATCGGCGTTGCCGCCGATCAAGCCATCGAGCGGGATCTCGATTTTGCCTTCCACCAGGATCTTCACCACGCCCTGCGCCGCCCGCCGCAGCGCGAATGGATCGCGCGAACCGGTCGGGATCAGACCCACGCCGAAACAACCGCGCAGGGTATCGACCTTGTCGGCCAGCGCCACGATTTGGGCGGTGCCGTTCCGGGGGATTGAATCCTCCATGCTCTCCGGCTTGTACTGGTCGTAAATCGCCTGCCAGACTTCGGGCGGCTCGCCCTGCGCGCGGGCGTAGAGACCGCCAACTACGCCTTGCAATTCGGTAAATTCCTTCACCAGTTCGGTAGTCAGGTCGCATTTGGCGAGCTCGGCGGCGCGCACCGCGTGCGCGTTGCCGCCCAGTTCCTTCACCAGTGCTTGCGTGCGTGCGGTCTTCGCCATGTAGGAGCCAAGCTTGGCCTGAAAAGTCACATGCGCCAGGTCCGCTACGCGGTCCGCCAGTTTTTTCTTTTGATCCGTTTCCCAGAAGAAGCGCGCATCGTTGAACCTGGCGCGCAGCACGCGCTCGTTGCCGCGGCGAACGAATCCCTCGGGGTCGGAGGGGATGTTCATCACCGCCACGAACCGCGGCGCCAGCTTGCCTTTGGCGTCCTCCACCGAAAAATACTTCTGGTGGTGGCGCATCACGGTGATCAGCACTTCCTCGGGCAGTTCCAGGAACTCGGCGTCGAAGCTGCCGGTAATGGGAGTGGGGAATTCAGTGAGGTAAACCAGGGTTTCGAGCAGGGCGTTATCGGGCTTGATGCGCACGCCCGCCAGGTCCTGCTGGATCTTTTTGCGGCGCTCTTCGGCCGAGAGGATTACATAATGATCGCGCAGGCGGCGCTCGAAATCGGCGGTGGTGACGGCAATCTCGCCAGCGCCCAAGCGGCGATGCCCGGCGGTGAGAGCGCCGGAACGCACGCCGGCCAGCTCGAAGGGCACGATCTCCTCGCCCAGCAATGCCACAATCCAGCGAATGGGCCGGATGAAGCGCGGGCCGCCTTTGCCGGTCCAGTACATAGTTTTGGGAAAATAAATCTGGAGGATGAGGCCGGGCAGCGCTTCCGCCAGGATGTCCTTGATGGCGCGGCCGGTCACCTTTTTCCGGAAGCTATAATATTCGCCCTTGGGCGTGGTCTCGATAGCCAGCGCTTCCGGTGCCACGCCCTGCTTGCGCGCAAAGCCGGCTACAGCCTGCGGCGGCGCGGATTTGGCCGGGCCCAGCACTCGCTCTTCGCTATCGGCTTGTTTGGCCGGCAGCCCTTCGGCGCGCAGCACCAGCCGCCGCGGAGTGGCATCGAGCGCGACCGAATCGTGCGGAATCTCCAGCTTCTCAAACAGCAGCCGCAGGTTCTCGAGGGCCGTGGGGATCATCCAATCGGGAATCTCCTCGGTGCCGATTTCGAGCAGGAAGGGAAGGCTCACCGCGCCACCTCCGCCGCCGCAGTTGGAAGTTGCTGATCGGCCCATCGCTCGGCCACCCCCACCGCGATTTTGCGGACGCGTTGAATCACGCCCACGCGCTCGGTCACGCTGATGGCCCCGCGCGCATCGAGCGTGTTAAAGATGTTGGAGCACTTCAGCACCTGGTCGTACGCCGCCAGCAGCGGGAAACGGCGCTTATCGGCGGCCTTTGGGTCGTAAAGCTTCAGCAGCCGCGCGGCTTCGCCTTCGTGCAGGTCGAACAACTTCCACAGCGTGGCGATATCGGCCATCTCGAAGTTGTAGACAGAGTATTGCAGCTCATCCAGGTAGCGCACGTCGCGATACGTGAAGCCGGTGGTCCAATCGATATCGTAGACGCTGTCTTTCATCTGGAGAAACGCCGTGAGCCGTTCCAGGCCGTAGGTCAGCTCGGCGGGAACCACGTCCAGATCGATGCCGCCGCACTGCTGGAAATAGGTGAACTGGGTGATCTCGAGGCCGTCGAGCATCACCTGCCAGCCGATGCCCCAGGCACCCAATGTGGGCGCTTCCCAGTTGTCTTCTTCGAACTTGATATCGTGCGCGCGGAGATCGATGCCGATAGCCTCCAGGCTGCCGAGGTACTGCTCGATGACGTCGTCGGGCGCCGGCTTCAGGATCACCTGCAGCTGCGAGTGCTTGTAGAGGCGGTTGGGGTTGTCGCCGTAACGGCCGTCGGCCGGCCGGCGGCTGGGCTGCACGTAGGCCACGCGGTAGGGATTGGGGCCGAGCACGCGTAGAAACGTTTCCGGACACATCGTGCCGGCGCCGACTTCCACGTCATAGGGCTCTTGAATAATCGCGCCCCGTGCCGCCCAGTATTCCTTCAGTTTGAAAACAATCTCTTGAAATGAAGCCATCCGTAAACGCCCGAGTTCGCGGCCCCCGTCAGGCCCCCGCCGCGCTCTCCTCCAACAATCGCGCCGTCACCAATCTGCGCTCGGTGTGCGCTTCAATCTGCTGCACCAGGAAGCGGCGCAGATCGGCGCCCGTATAGCGCCCCCAGCCGGAATCGGCAAAATGCGCCACCGGCCTCCGCAACATCTCGCCGGCGGCGGAGCGCGACCCGGCGCTCAATTCCCAGCTATTCGCCGCGCCGACGGTATGGCGGCAATGATCGCATAGCAAACCGGCCCGTTCGCGGGTGAAAAACCCGCGCGCCGGGGATTCCGCATCGTTCAGGTAACTGCCACAGCTCAAACACACATCCAATTCCGGCAACCAACCCGACAGCCGCAGAGCCCACAATGAAAAGTAGGTTACAGCCTGCCACGCGCCGGCCTCGCCGCCAAGCCGCATATGTTCCAAAACGGCCAACAGGAGCCGGAAAAACTTTTCGCTCGGCTCCGCGGCGGGCAGCATGCCCTCACTCACCTCCGCGAAGTAATCCAGCGCGACTCCACACCAATACTCGGAAACCAGTCCGAATTGGGAACGAATCAATTCGCAGGAATCCAGGTTTACCAGTTCGCGGTTCTCACGCTGGAAGTACGCCATCCGCACGTGCGATAACCGTTCCAGCCCCGCGCCGAAGGAGTTCTTCGGACGCCGCGCCCGCTTGGCAACCCCGCGCAACTTCCCCAGGTCCCGCGTAAGAAAACTAACGACCAGGTCCGCTTCCTTTAGCGGGTAGGTACGCAACACGAGAGCTTCACTGACGCGCGCTGGCACACGTGGAAATTTCAGAGTATCACAGGTGGAAAGCTGGCTGGAGGCGGGAGGGAGGCGGGAGGCGCTATATTGAAAGGAAGGCCGCGCTCGACTCGCACCCGTCGCATGAAGACCTACAACTTCAAAGTCGTTCTGGAGCCAGACGAGGATTTCGACGGAAATCCTTCCGGATGGCACGCATTCTGCCCCGTGCTCGAACAGCAAGGCGCGTCCACCTGGGGGGAAACGCAAGCCGAAGCGCTCCGGAATATCGATAATCTCGTCCGCATGGTGGTGGAGAGCATGCGAGAGCATAACGAGCGCATCCCCGAAGAGCCCGCCGACCAGGTCGAGGTCACCGTCGAACCTCGCGTGGCGGTGACCGTCTGATTCCGTGGACATGGACTACGGGCAGCTCAGGAACCTTACCGCCCGCGAAATGATTTCCGCGTTAGTTCGCGACGGGTTCGCATACGACCGCGGCGACGGATCTCACCAGATTTATTACCATCCTGACGGGCGTAGGGTCACCGTTGTCTTTCATGGGAGCGGCAGCACGTTCAAGCGCAAGACCCTTAGAAGCATGATTGAGCAGACACGCTGGACGGAGGAGGACCTCAGGCGCCTCAAGCTGATTCACTAGCCTGGGCGGGGTTCGATGCTTGCCGGCTGATGTGAAGGGCGACAGCGGCGGCTCCGGGCCACCTGGAGCATCAGTGTGGGCCACCATGACACTTCACCGAGTCAGCTTGTGGCTCTGGTTCTCCAACGAAGGATACTCCTTGATGAGGCGAGCGCCCCAAAGATAGCCCACGCGAGCATGCACAGGCGACTAGCGACCATTTCGTCGAATCGGACGACAAACGATCCACCTACGAGGATGGCGACGATTACGGCGACTGCCAGTCCGGTGATCGCCAAGACCGTTCCGACAGTCGTGGGGCGGGTAGGTGCGCCGATCCGCCTTTCAACTCGTATCCCAATGAAGTACCAGAGAACCGGGATGAAGAAAGCCGCCGTAGTGTGCGCTGCCAGCTCGTGTGACGCTCCGTTGTGGAACAGGGAGTTGAAAGGAATGAGTACCAGCACGGAGGCGAACTCTGCGGGTGCATTGATGCCGAAGGCTAACTGTTCTGCGATGGAAGGAGGGCCGTCAACCCAGGTAGGGACCCATTCAAAGGCGTCGGATGGGCGGGGCGCAATCCAATGTCGCAACTAACTTTGCCAGGTTTGCCGGTAAAGTGATACGCGATCCGGCGCATGCACGCATGTTAACTCCGAGCGGCACATAATGAAGTTGAGGTTCGCATGTCTCTCGAACAGGCCATTCTGGAGGCGGTCCGGGCGTTACCGGTCGAGAAGCAGCAAGAGGTGTTAAACCATGCCGCCCGGCTCCGAGACGAATTACTCGGAAAGCGCTCCTTCAATACCATCAGAGGCCTGTGGGCAGATCTGGGTGTTGCGTTGTCCGCTGAGGAACTCGACGAGAATCAGCGCGACATGTGGCGGAGCTTCCCCAGGTCGGACGTTTGATGCCTGCCGCCCCTTCAATGCGTCATCGCATACACAATGTAATTCACTCCCAACCGTATCGCCAGATCGGAGAACTTCTCCGGATAGTGCGGGTCGTCGGCCCACTCCCACGCGTCGCCGATGTCCGAGTTGTACGAAATCGCAACCAGGATCCGGCCCTGGCCGTCGTAGATTGCGCGCCAGTGAGCGCCCACGCCGCTGGGGCCGTTCTTGTGGCCCGCGTAGAGATGCGCTTCGCCGGGGATCTGATACTTCTCGGAAAGGTCGTAAACCGTGTGGAAGATCGGATCGTCATCCGGAATCTCTCGAATGCTGTATTCCGGGAAGGCCTTTCGGATGCGGGATTCGAATTCGTACCATTCGGCATCGCCGTGAAAATCGTCGGCCATGAAGAAGCCGCCGCGCAGAAGATATTCGCGCAGTTCCTGGCCCTGGCGGTCGGTGAGGCCCCATTCGCCCACTTGCACGGCGTAGAGCCATGGCCAATCGTAGGCGTCGCCTTCGTCCAGGTTTACGGGCTGTTCCACGGAACGCACGTTGACGCGGGTAAGACGGCGTACGGCCAGTGAGAAATGGCGGTCGGCGCGGGGGAAATCCTGCGTCCAGAGCGAAACGCCGACGTGCCAATCCAGGTCGCGATAGCGATAGCCGTTGAGAGGGCCGGGAGGGTACATCAGGCGGCCGAAAGCCCATTCGGCTTTCTGCTGGTAATCGGGCGGCAGCGCGATATCGCCGATGCGGTATTCCACGCCCTCGAACTCGCGGAAAGGGCGCTGAAAGGCGCACAGTCCGGTGAGGCCGGCCAAACCGCAGAGCACCCAGCGCAGCGCCTTGGGGAAATACATCGAGCCCCTCTCTATGGTTTGAGGATACCAAAGAGGTGCCGCGCGACGGCCTCAGGCTTTTTCGCCGGCGAGCAGCCGCTGTTTCCTCTCGAGGCCCCAACGGTAGCCGCCCAGGCTGCCATCGCCCCGGATCACGCGATGGCAGGGAATCGCCACCGCTACCGGGTTGGACGCGCACGCCCGCGCCACGGCTCGCGTGGCGGTGGGGCGGCCGATGGCGCGCGCCACCTGCGCGTAGGATTCCGTCTGGCCCCGCGGAATGGCGCGCAAGTGCTCCCAAACCAGGCGCTGGAAAGCGGTGGCACGGATATCGAGCGGCAGGTCGAGCTGCTTGGGATCGCCCTCCAGGTGCTTGACCAACACGTCGCACCACCGCTCGAGCGAGGCCGGATCGTGCTCGCAGCGGGCCGCGGCGAACTCCCGGCGCAGGCTCTCTTCCAGTGCGCCACGGGAATCGCCGAAGCGAATCGCGCACACCCCTTTCTCCGTGGCGGCGAGAAGTACTTTGCCCAGGCGGGAATCGAGGATGGCGTAGCGTATGGCAACGCCCGCACCCCGTCCGCGGTACTGGGAAGGCGCCATGCCAAGCTGCGACGCGGCGTTTTCGTAGAGCCGGCTGGGGGAGCTGTAGCCCGCATCCACCATGGCGCGGGTGACGGAGTCGCCGCGGCTCAAACCTGCCTTGAAGGTGTTCAGCCGGCAGGCATCGGCATAGGCGCGCGGCGTGACACCGGTCACGGATTTGAAGGTGCGCTGCAAATGAAAAAGGCTCAAGCCGCAGGCGCGGCCCAGCGCGTCCAATGTGAGCGGCGAATCCAGGTGGGATTCGATTTCGCGGCAGACGCGCTTCACCAACTCCACGTGCGGATGCGTCCCGGCGTGTTCCTGGGGTTTGCAGCGCAGGCACGGGCGGAAGCCGGCTTGTTCGGCGGTGGCGCGCTCCCGGAAGAAGAGTACATTCGCGCGGCGCGGGCGGCGGCTGGGACAGGATGGGCGGCAATAGACGCCGGTGGAAAGGACAGCGTAGAAGAAAAAGCCGTCCATGCGCCGGTCGCGGCCATTCACGGCATCCCAAAATGCGGTGTCCCAGAAAGTTTGTTCCTCGGCGGTCAACATGATTCCAGTGTAGGGTGGGTACGCGGCGGAAACACTCCGGAACTTGCGGTCAAAGCAGATAGGAGGCAGAAGTCAGAAGTCGAGCATTCGGCCGGCGCGGTAAGGTGTGCGGACGCGCGGCCTTACATCAAGTGGTGCGCGGACTCGCGGCCGTCTTCGACCGGGGCAGGGACAGTTTGCGGAGTTTCGTCGGACTCGCCACTCAAGAGGAGGTGAATCAGGCGCGCCGCGAGTTCCTGCGAGCAGATGCAATCGGCTTCCGTAACGGCCGCCTGCTTCGACTGCTTTTGCCAGGCGAACTCGATCTCCACCCGCTCACAGTCTTCGGAAACCCAAACACCGTCGATCTCGGTGAATTCGGCGACATCCGCGCCGTCTTTGAGCGCGACCCTCATGCGGTTTTCATTGCGGGCGAGAAGAACGCCTTCCACCGATTTGCCATCTGCGTATCGAACGATCATGACTCTTGCCTCCACTCCGATACTGACGGATTCCATTAAGAGTCACAAGTACTTAAAGTTCCGTTACGTCCTAAGCGGGCCGGTTATGGAACTGGGGTGACCCCTCACACTCCGTGCGCGGTGGCCGATCCGCGGTCCTCCGATCCCGCGTCCGGGGCGAATGGCGGCTTGTCTTCAACGCCCAGCTTCTTCATCTTGTACAGCAGCGCCTTGTAATCGATTTTGAGTAGCGCAGCGGCTTGCTTGCGATTCCAGCGGGTGGTGTTGAGGGCCGCCAGGATGGCTTCTGTTTCGGCCTGTTCCTTGGCCTTTGTGACTTGTTCCAGAATGGGGGCCGAAGCAGCCCGCACCGCGCTCGCGGCGGCCTCGGTAGCTTGCGCCTGCGCCGGACGCGCTGTTCTCCGCGAAGACTTGGCCATCAGTTCGCGGGCGATCAGTTCCGCATCGCGCAGCACCAGCAGTTTGCGCGCGGTGTTTTCGAGTTCCCGCACGTTGCCCGGCCAGTCATACGCAATCATGGCGCGCTTTAGATCGGGCGTAATGGGCGGCAAGGTAGTGGCCGGGTTACCGTGCCTCTTCAGAAGAAACTCCGCCAGCGGCACAATGTCTTCCGTGCGTTCCCGTAAGGGTGGAAGACTCAGGTTAATGACGTTCAAGCGGTAGTACAGGTCCTCGCGAAACGTGCGGTCTTCGATGGCCTTTTCCAGATCCCTGTGCGTGGCGGCAATCACGCGCACATCGACCTTAATCGTCTCCTTGCCGCCGATTCGCTGGAACTCGTGGTCCTGTAGTACCTGTAGTAGCTTGGCCTGAAGGCGTACATCCATGTCCCCGATTTCATCCAGAAAGATCGTGCCCCCGTCGGCGAGCTCGAACATGCCGGCTTTCTTTTGAAACGCGCCGGTGAAGGCGCCGCGCTCGTAGCCGAACAGCTCGCTTTCCACCAACTCGGAGGGCAGCGCCGCGCAATTCAGCTTGAGGAATGCCTTGCCGGCGCGAGGGGATTGCAGGTGCAGCTCACGGGCGAGGACCTCCTTTCCCGTGCCGGTCTCTCCCTGAATCAGGACCGGCGCTTCCGACCATCCGATTTTGCCAATCCGTTCCTGGATTTCGTTCATGCGGGCGTTCCGGCCGAGAAAGGCGCTGCTGAGCGGCGTACCGCGCAGCGCGGGACTGCGCGCCGCTTCCTTGAACTCCAGGGCTTTAGCGACCGCGTTGCGGAGGTCTTCGTGGGCCACCGGCTTGGAGAGAAAATCGGTCGCCCCGGTCTTCATTGACGCAACCACGTTGAAAGTGGCGGATGCTCCCGAGATAACAATTATGGGAACCGAGGGGTTGATGCGCCGGATTTCGCGAATCGTATCGAGGCCGTCGCGGTTGGGCATCATCAGGTCGAGAAGAACCGCCGCGATCTCGGAACCGGCGGATTCCAGGCAGGACAACACTTCATCGCCATCCTGCGCCAGTTCCACCGAGTATCCGAGGCATTTCAGAGCCGTTTCCAGATAAGCACGGACCTCCAGTTCGTCTTCACCCACCAGGATCGTTCGGCCTCTTTTGATGGTTGGTAACACAAGTTCCCCCTCCCTAGGACGCTTTCAAACCGCCTGAAGAATCGTTTTTTCGATGTTCGAGGGTTGCCGCCGGTAGACCGGAAGAACGATCGAAAACCGTGGGCCGGAGTCGGTGTTCTCCGCCCAAACCGTCCCATCATGCTCAGTAATAATCATTTGCGTGATGGCCAGTCCCAGTCCGCCCCCCGAACGGTCCTTACCCCCCGAATACGTCGTGTACTCCTCAAAAATCGAACGCAGGTGCTCCGCGGGGATCGGTTTGCCCGAATCGAGAATGTCGATGCGATAGGCGTTCGGCTCCGCGGAGGAGTGCGTTCGGCGCTCCGAGGCGGGCGGGATGGCGGCGTGGGTACGACGCCGCTCCCAAAAATACGGGTAGCCGCGGACATCGATCGAGCCCCCTCGCGGGGTGAACTTGCAGGCATTGTCGAGTATGTTGATCAATACCTGTTCGATCTGGCCGGGTTCAAAATACAGGGCATACCGCGGCGCTTCCAAGTTGCTGGTTATGATGAGGTTCTTATCGTCCGCGAAGGGAGCGATCTCATGCAGCGCCTGATCCAGCGATTCCCGGATCTCGGCTTTACGGAGGTCCGGAAGTCTTTTGATGTGCCGGCCGACGCTCAACTGGAACATGGCGGAGGCCATGCGGGACAGGCGTTTGGCGCTATGCTGCATGCGCCGGAGAAGTTCCCGTTGCCCTTCATTCAGCGGGCCCAGCGGCTCGCTCAACAGGAGCCCGCAGTATCCGCTAAGCGCGGTCAGAGGAGTGCGGAAATCATGAACCGCCCGGGCCAGGAAGGTGGTGCGGTCCTGCTCGTATTCCTGCAGTCGAAGGTTGGTCTGCATCAACCACTGGAGGATCTCGTCCCGCTCTGCCCGCAAAGCATGACTTTCCTCGGCCGGATTTGGCGCCTCGAGCCCCAGAAACGCGGCCAGAGTCGCTCGCGTGAGGGGCTTGAGGAGGATGTTGGCATCGGGAGTTTCGATTTTTTCCCGAAATGTCGCCAAATCCTTCCGATGGACGAGGAACAGATGTCTCGCGCCGGTACGAATATTTACAGGCAATGCCGCCTCGGGTTGGAAATCCCAGAGGTAGAGATCCGCTTCAGTCCCAGCGTCCTCGGGGCCGACCCAAGATAAGCAGTACTCCCGGTCAAGAGTACCGCATAGGGCTTCCCGACACAGCTTGTAAAGGTCACTGTCGTTCGAAACCAGGATTATGTTCACAGCCTGCTAGCCCTGAGTGCAAAGAGTGTTCGCTGAAAAACTATGTGGATATAGTGTATGAAATTTGGATCGAATTTCCAAAGGTCGGGAGCAAAAAAACGGCGGAAATCGGCGCCCAATAACGCAAAAAGTACTAGGACCCGTGGAATTCGCATAGTACTTGCAGTGCGAATATTCTAACAATGCAATCCGCCGCCGGCCGAAATGGAGTGCCCAGTGGCAGACAACGTGCTTCTTTAGTCGCTTGTTTTGGACCTATGTCGGCGAACCCATTGGATTTCTTCCCGGGGCAGTTCGGGCATGCCCAGTCAGCATCCACGGAACAAGGCTTCCGGCCAGAGCGGCGAAAACGCGTGCGCACCCGCCTTCACTGGCGCGTTTCGTTGTTCCGTAAACACCGCTCGCTCGCCATCGAGACCCTGACGCAGAATCTCAGCAGCGAGGGCTTCTATTGCCGCTCGGAGATGGCGTTTACCCCTGGTGAAAGGCTGATGTGCACTCTGGCCGTTCCCATCCAGAATCGGCGCGGCAAAGAAGAGGAGCGCAGGCTCGAGTGCGAGGTTCGCGTGATCCGGGTGGATTCATCCGGAGAGGCGTATGGCATTGCGTTTCAGATTGAGAACTACCGCGTCATGGTTCCCGCCGCAAGCGGGGAACGGTAAACCGTTCCATCCTTCATTACGAAGATGACGTTGCTGGTCGCCTTGATATCGGCCAGCGGGTTGCCAGGGACGGCCACGATATCGGCCAGCATGCCGGGCTTGAGCGCGCCGACTTTGTCCGCGAGGCCCAACAACTCGGCGGCCACCGAGGTTCCCGCTTTCAAAGCCTGGGAAGGCGTCATGCCATCGGCGGCCATAAGGGCGAATTCCGTGGCGTTTTGGCCGTGGGGGTATACGGCGGCGTCCGTGCCGAGCGCGATGCGAACGCCCAACGCCAGGGCGCGACGCACCATGGCGTCCTGTTGCGCGACTGCGCGCGCGGCTTTAGCCTGCACCAGCGGCGGGAATTTCGACTGCATCAGACCCACGCGCGTGGTCAGGGTGGGCACCAGGAATACGCCGCGGTCGTGCATCATGCGCAAGGCTTCGTCGTCCAGAAACGTGCCGTGCTCGATGGAATCGATTCCCGCGCGGATGGCGCGTTTGGCGGCTTCGGCGCCGTGGGCGTGCGCGGCGGTCTTGCGTTTTAGCGCGTGAGCTTCCTCGACCAGCGCACTCAGCTCGGCTTGGGACAATTGCGGGACATCGACATCGTCGGTGGGCGAGAGCACGCCTCCGCTGGCGCAGGTCTTGATGACGTCGGCGCCGTACTTAATGTTGAAGCGGACGGCGTAGCGCGCCTCGTCGGGGGAGTTGATGACGCCGTCTTCCGGCTTGGTTTCGCGGCCGAACAGATCGAAGCGGAAGCCGGCGGTTTCATCGCAGTGGCCGCCCGTCGAGCCCAGAGCGTGCACTGAGACCAGCATGCGCGGCCCGGGCACCACGCCGGCATTGATGGCATTGCGCAAGCCCACATCCACGAAATCCCGCGATCCCAGGTCGCGAACGGTGGTGAAGCCCGCCATCAACGTCTGGCGGGCGTTGACGGTGGCGCGGATGGCGGCCTCGGTTACGGGCCGACGCAGCACCGCGACTATCATGCCGTTGTAGTCGGCATTGAACTCCTGCGAGAGGTGCGTGTGCGCGTCGATGAAGCCGGGCAGCAGCGTAGCGTCGCCCAGGTCGATGATTTCAGCCCCGGCCGGCACGGCGCCGCCGATCGATTGGATGCGGCCGTTCGATACGATCACGAGGCCCGGTTCGATCGGTTTATCGTTGACACCATCGAAGAGCCGCGCGGCTTTGATGGCATACGTGCGGTCTTGAGCGGGGAGAGTGGAGAGACAAGCGAGCAAGCAGCAGACCAGCGGTATGGTTTTCATAAAAGGCTAGGGTAGCAGATAGATTGTGGACCCGGCACACCGCCTTGGAGTGGTGTCTCAACTGGCCGCGTAGCAATGCCTAAGATTGTCAACTTCACTCTTCCCGGTGTATACTCGAATTTCAATGATGCTTCAGGTCTACGCCAACTCGTTTAGCGGCCGGTTCTGGTTTTACCGGATCCGGTAGAGTGGCGTTGGTTCCGAACGGCATCCCCAAGTTTTTCGAATCCAGCCCACTCCGCGGAGTGGGCTTTTTATTTCTAGGGGGACAACATGATCATTTCCATGCGCCAGCATGCCAGCCGCGAAGAGATCGAACACGTCTGCGACCGCATCCGCGAGTTCGGCTACAAGGTCCACTCGATCGAGGGAGAAGAGCGGGTGGTCATCGGTGTCGTCGGTGTGGGCGATGTGACGGCCTGTTTGGAATCGCTCGAAGCGACGCCGGGTGTGGAAAGCGCCGTCCGCATCTCGGCGCCGTATAAGTTCGTCAGCAAGGAATTCAAGAAAGAGCGTTCCGCTATCGCCATCAACGGCCTGGACGTAGGCGGCAGCGAATTCATCATGATGGCCGGCCCGTGCTCGGTGGAAAGCGAACGGCAGATTATGGAGACGGCCGAGGCGGTGGCGGCGGCGGGCGCGCGCATGCTGCGCGGCGGAGCCTTCAAGCCGCGCACTTCGCCCTACGACTTTCAGGGCATGGAACTCGAAGGGCTGAAGTTGCTGCGCAAAGCCAAGTTGGCCACCGGTCTCGCCATCATTACCGAGGTCATGAGCGACAGCGACGTCGAGATGGTGGCTGAATACGCCGACTGCCTGCAGGTGGGCGCGCGCAATATGCAGAATTTCGCGCTGCTGAAGGCCCTCGGCGGGTGCGGCCGGCCGGTGCTGCTGAAACGCGGCATGAGCTCCACTATCAAAGAGCTGCTGATGTCGGCCGAGTACATTGTGGCGCATGGTAATGCCAACGTGGTTCTCTGCGAGCGCGGCATCCGCACGTTTGAAACCGCCACCCGCAACACCTGCGATATCGCCGCCATCCCGGTGCTCAACGAACTGACGCATTTACCGGTGATTCTCGATCCGAGTCACGCCACCGGCCGCCGCAGCCTGGTGCCGGCGTTGGCCCGCGCCGGCGTAGCCATCGGCGCCGATGGCCTGATTCTCGAAGTCCATCCCTGCCCCGAAAAGGCCGTCAGCGATGGCGCGCAGTCTCTCACGCTGGCAGGATTCCGCCAATTGATGCGCGACCTCGCGCCGTTCATCCAGTTGTGGAACCAGGCGCGTGCCGCCGAGGCCGACGCCCTCGCGGCCCAGGCCGTGCCCGTGTGATACTCGAAGCGTGAACCTGAAATCCCGCGCCGTGCCGGCGGCTCTGCTGTTGCTTGCCATCGCCGCGACCGCTCTGATCTGGCATCATCGCCACGTCTTTACCACGGGCGAGTTGCTGCGGCGGCTTCCCACGCAGAATGCCATCGTTCTGTTCGTCGATTTCGACGCGTTGCGCCGCGACGGGATTTTGCAGTTGCTGGATAACTCGAAGGCCGGCGAGGACCCGGAATATCAAGCCTTCGTCCGCGATACCAACTTCAATTACAAGCGGGATTTGGACAGCGCTCTGGCGGCCTTCGCGCCCACCGGCAAGTTTCTGCTGCTGCGCGGGCGCTTCGACTGGAAGGTGCTGCGCGCCTATCTCGTCGCGCACGGCGGCGCGTGCGATGCGGATTTGTGCCGCGTTGACGGCAGCACGCCGGAACGCCGCATTTCGTTCTTTCCCCTGGCTTTTCACGTGATGGCCATGGCGGTCAGTCCCGACAGTTCCGCGGCGCTCCGGCTGAAAGCGGCGGCGGCGGCCGGGCCTGCCGGCGGATTGCCCGAAGGCCCGTTCTGGATTTCGGTTCCCGTGTCGGCACTCGGATCGGGAGATGGCCTCCCGGACGGGACCCGCGCCTTCGCCCGCAGCCTCCGGCAAGCGGAGACTCTGACCCTTGCAATGGTCCCCGAGGGCCGCCGGCTGGCCGCCAAAATGACCGTGCTCTGCCGCAACGAGGCCGATGCGGCGGATGCGGCTTCCGAGCTCACTCACGTCACCGCTCTGTTGCGCCAGATGATCGAGAGCGAGCACCGGAAACCGAATCCCAACGAGCTCGCCGGCGTCCTCACCGCCGGCAGTTTTCGCCCCGATGGCCGGCGGGTGCTGGGTTATTGGCCCATCGAGCGCACCTTCATGGAAAGCATTCTCGGCGCGGGCAAGTAGGCGGCGTGCCGAAGCATGCGATAATCGCCTTTCTATGACTTCGGGATTCGATAAATTGCTGGCGCTAGCCTGCCTGGCCGCGGGCGGGGTCGGGGCGCAAACGGCCGGCTTCGTTCCGATCAATCCGTGGGATCAGATCAGGACCATGCACCGCGGGGTCAACATCATCGGATACGACCCGCTGTGGCACGATTTCGCGAAGGCGCGCTTCAAGGAACGCCATTTTGCGCGCATACACGAAGGCGGATTCGCGACGGTTCGTATCAATTTGCAGGCGTTCTCGCATATGGATCAGGAGAACCGCCTCGACCCGGTTTGGTTTAAGACCCTGGATTGGGCGGTGACGAACGCCACGGCGAATGGCCTCACCGTCATTCTGGACGAGCACGATTACACCGTCTGCGGAGAAGACGCGGCGTGCAAACCCAAGCTGATGGCGTTTTGGGAGCAAGTGTCCGCGCATTACAAGGACGCGCCGAATAGCGTCCTCTTCGAGATCCTCAACGAGCCCAACAGTCAGGTTACGGCTGAGCTGTGGAACGCATGGATCAAAGAGGCACTGGCGATTATTCGGCGGTCGAATCCCCGGCGAAACGTGGTGATCGGCCCGGCGTTCTGGAACAATATTCGCTGGCTCGACAAGTTGGAGCTTTCCGAGAGTGACCGCAACATCGTGGTAACGGTGCACTACTACGCGCCCATGAAGTTCACACACCAGGGCGCGGCCTGGAGCAAGGAAACGGCCAGCCTGTCGGGGATAACCTGGGGCACGGAAGCCGAGAAGCACGCCGTGGAAGAGGATTTCGCGGGCGTCCAGCGGTGGTCGAAAGCGCAGAACCGGCCGATCCTGTTGGGAGAGTTCGGAGCCTATGACGGAGGCGGCGCCGACATCGCATCGCGCGTCCGCTACACGTCCCATCTGGCGCGCACGGCGGAGTCGTTGGGATGGGCATGGACCTATTGGCAGTTCGATTCGGACTTTATCGTCTATGACATAGCCAAGGACGAATGGGTGCAGCCGATCTGGAGAGCGCTGATTCCGGAGTGACGTTGCCACAGGTTATGTGCTACACTTAATACGTGGCTTCTAGCAAACAAAACCTAACCCTCGTTGTCGAGGAAGATCTACTGCTCGCCGCACGGAAAATAGCCCTCGATCAGCGCACCAGCGTAAACCAATTAGTGCGCGAATTCCTCGAAGGCCTGGTTGAAGAAACCGGCCGGCGGCGCATGGCCCGCGCGCGCCTGAAGGCGGCATTCGATAAGGGACTGGTTACGGTCGGAGATAGGAATTGGAGCCGCGAAGATCTTTATGAGCGCTGAGGAAGCGCCGGCCTTCGTGGACACCAACGTCCTGGTGTACGCCTTCGAAAAGAGCGACTCACCCAAGAAGCGCGCTGCCGGGCGGCTGATAACCGCGTTAATGAATGAAAACCGGCTCTCGCTAAGCACACAGATTTTGCAAGAGCTGTTTGTCATCCTCACCAGAAAGGCCGCCGAGCGCTGTACCGGCGAAGAAGCCCTGGCGGTGCTCGACGATTTGGCCGCGTGGCCCCTGGTGGTTGTGGACTACGCGGCCATTCGGGCGGCGGTGGAACTGGCGGGGCAGACGAGCATCTCCTTTTGGGACGCGCTGGTGGTAATTGCGGCGGCGAGGAGCGGGGCATCCGTGCTGTATACCGAGGATCTGAATCATGGGCAGGAGATTCTCGGCGTTCGCGTCCTCAACCCCTTTAAGCAACTAGCTAAATAATCTACAACCGTTTTTGACCCAAAGCTGGGTGCGCGAAATTTCCCAATTTCCCAATATTGGACTAAACCTATCCACATAATACGCCCTTTCGAATGTGGCGCTTAGAATGCAACGACGGCATCCTTCAGATAATTAGACCTGATTGATCTGATATGCGGTTATTCAGGGAGCTCGCTTTCACGTGCCGTGGCGTTAGAAACCTGCGACAATTGGCGGTCGCGTTGCGTCATCCGGATGCCGCTTCGCACATGGAAGCCCCATGGAACTGACCTGGCTGGCAGTCATCGCAAGCCTGCTAATGGCCGCCGCCACTGTGTGCGTGTTCATCTTCGCGGTAAAAAAAGACTACTTTCGCGATATCGAGGACACCAAATACCAGGTTTTTTGGAGCGACCTGGAAGAAAAGGTGGATCCGCCCAAGGAGAATCGCAAATGAAACCCGATGAGACCATCTCGCGCCGGCGCCTGTTCACGTGGCTCTCGAGCGTGGGACTGTTCGGTTCGGCTGCGCTGGCCGTGATATCCAATCTGGTCTTTTTCAAACCGCGCGTCACCTACAGTCCGAGCGCGCGCTTCGCCATCGGCAAGCCGGAAGATTTTCCACCCGGCACGCGCCTGGCGCGCGACGTGGAGCGCGTTTGCATTGTGCGTGAAGGCGCCAGGATGGCCGCCATCTCCACTACCTGCACGCACCTCGGATGCATCGTGGCCATCTCCGATACGGGCTTCGCCTGCCCGTGCCATGGCTCGCGGTATGACCAGGATGGCACCGTGACCGGCGGTCCGGCGCCCAAGCCGCTGCCCTGGTTCAAGGTCTCGCTGGCTCCCAACGGCGAGATCGAAATCGACAAAAACCAGCAAGTTGAACCCGGAACTTACTTCACCGTATGAGCACAGCCACCAAACCGCCCGGCGCCTGGAACGCGATCCGGGAATTGCCATCCAACGTTTGGAGTTCGATTTTCCGCAATCCGCTGCCCTCCACAGACCTGGAGCGCGCTTCCACCAGTTTCACCAACTTCTTCCTGCATCTGCATCCGGTGAAGGTGCACCGCAATACGCTGCGGCCGATCTATACGCTCGGCCTGGGCCTGATCTCTCTTTTCCTGTTCGTGATTTTGGTGGTCACCGGCATCCTGCTGATGTTCTACTACGTGCCTTCCACCACCCAGGCCTATGACAGAATGCTCGATTTGCGGGGCACGGTGGCGTTCGGCATTTTTCTGCGCAACATGCATCGCTGGTCGGCGCACGGCATGGTAGCAGTGGTGTTCCTGCACATGTGCCGTGTATTCTTCACCGGCGCATACAAGAAACCGCGCGAATTCAACTGGGTGATTGGAGTGGTGCTGCTGCTGGTGACGCTGTTCCTGAGCTTCACCGGCTACCTGCTGCCTTGGGACCAACTCGCGTTTTGGGCGATCACGGTGGGAACTTCGATCGCCGGTTATGCACCGCTTTTGGGCGCGCAGATGAAGTTCGTGCTGCTGGGCGATACCACGGTGGGGCAGGAAGCCTTGCTGCGGTTTTACGTGCTGCACGTAGCGGTGTTGCCGGCGGTGCTCTCGCTGCTGATCGCGATCCACTTCTGGCGTATCCGCAAAGACGGCGGACTCTCACGGCCCGAAAACGCCGGCTCACCGGCTCCCCCAACCAACGTGGGCGTGGTGAAGATGCGCCTGGAACCGGGGGCGGAAAGCGGCAAGCGTACCGTGTTTGGCCTGCAAGGCTTCGTGCGCGGGCCATTTACCAAGGTCGGCAACGTCCCCGACGATAGCGTGTACAGTTGGCCCAACCTGCTGCTGGCCGAGCTCTTCGTTTTGGTCCTGACGATCTCCGTGATCCTGGTTCTTTCGCTGATCTTCAACGCGCCGCTCGAACAGCCGGTCAACGTGATGCATCCGCCCAACCCCGCCAAAGCGCCCTGGTACTTCCTGGGGCTTCAGGAAATGGTCAGCTATTCGGCGTTTTGGGGCGGCATCGGCGTGCCCACCGTCATGGTGGGGCTGTTGTTCCTGGTGCCCTATATCGATCGCGGCACGGCCGGCGTGGGAAAGTGGTTCGCCCGCGAGCGGCTGCTGGCCAACACCATATTCCTCACCATGGTGCTCGTCAACGTGATCTTCATTATCATCGGCACCTTCTTCCGGGGGCCCAATTGGGGATTGGTTTCTCCCTTCTGAGAGGACTGACGCTATGCGAATGGCACTGGCAATTGCAAGCTTCGTGGTTTTGGGTGTGCACGGCGTGGTCTTCTATAACCAGTTCTTCCATCGCTGGGAACGGCATCAGACCGCGTATTACGAACAGGCCCGCTCGCTCGCGACCAACGCCGGCGAACGCGCCGAACTGGAAACCAAGTCCGCGCAAATCGAACAGACCATCGTCACCAATTTCGGGGAAACGCGCGTGGACCGCTGCGTCACCTGCCACGTGGCGGCCGACGATCCGCGTTTCGCCAACCACGCCGAGCCGCTGAAAACTCATCCGTATTCGGCGGCGATGGGCGACGTTTACCGCAACGGCCGTTGGGAACGCCGCCACAAATTCGCCGATTTCGGCTGCACGGTTTGCCATGGCGGACAAGGGCGCGGCCTGGAAACCTACTATAGCCACGGCGAAGACGAGTTCTGGCCCGAGCCGCTGCTGGGCTACGTGACCCAGGCCAACTGGCGCAAGGATTTCAGCCCGCATTTGAAGGGCAAAGAGTACATGGAAGCCAACTGCGCCCAATGCCACACCGCCGAAGATTTCGCGGGCACTCCCAACGTGGCGCGCGGCCGCAAGCTGTTCTACGCCATGAATTGCTATGGCTGCCACAAAATCGACGGCCTCAGCGAAGGCACGCTGGGCCCCGACCTCACCGAAGCCGGCAAGAAGTTCAAGATCGATTACCTGTGGGAATCGATTGTCGAGCCGCGCGCTAATCTCGCGACATCGTTCATGCCCGACTTCCACCTGAACCAAGCCGATGTGAAATCGCTGGTGATTTTCCTGAAGAGCCGGCGGGGCGTAAACTTCGCCGAGACCTCGCTCGACCGCTATAAAGCGCACATCGCGAACGTGGCGGTGGTGATTCCTCCCGGCACGGCCAACGAGAGCGAAGGCGAGAAGCTGATCGCCGACCGCGCTTGCACGGCCTGCCACAAACTGAAAGACCGCGATGGCGGCATCGCCCCCGATTTGAGCTATGAGGGCTTGATCCGCGACGGCGCCTGGCTGATGGACCACTTCAAGAGTCCGCGTTCGCGCATCCCGGATTCCATCATGCCCTCTTTCCGTTTTCCGGACCAGGATTTCGAGCACATCGGCGCGTACCTGGAGACCTTGAAGACCCCGCCGGCGCGCGTGGCTGCCGCCGAGACTTACAACAACCTGTGCGCGCGCTGCCACGGCGAGAAGGGCGATGGCAACGGCAAAGTGGCGTGGTATCTCGACCCCTCGCCGCGCGATTTCACCAAGCCCTCCTTCATGAGCACCAAGCCTCGTGAGCGATTCGTCACCTCGATCAAAGAAGGCGTCGCCGGCACCTCGATGCCAGATTGGGAGAAGGCGCTGGACGATGAGCAGGTGAACGGCGTACTCACGTATGTGATGCAGACTTTCACCCATGAACCGCCCCGCCAGATCGCGCCGCGCCACGTGCCCGATCGCAACCCGCGCGTGGCTACCGCCGATTCCATCGCGCACGGCGAACAGATTTTCCAGCAACGGTGCACCGGATGCCACGGCAAGAAGGCCGATGGCAAGGGACCCAATTCGCTCGATATCATGCCTCATCCGCGCAATCTGCGGAACAGTTGGTTCGTCACCCAGAAGCTGACGGACCACCGCGCCATGGAATCGATTCTCTACGGCGTGGAAGGAACGGCCATGCCGTCATGGATCGATTACGGGTTTTCGCACAACGACGCGGGAGACCTCGTGAACTTCATTCGCAGTCTGAATCCGCAGGCCAGGAGCCAGCAATATGCCAGAAAGTAGCACGGTTCAAACGGGGGCCGGAGCCGCTGTCGCATCCCCTCCGGAGATCCACGCCGATACCACGGCGAAATGGTTCATCTTCAGCTCCATTTCCTATTTCTTCATCGTCGGCATCGTGGCGCTGACCATCGCCGCGAAGTTCTGCTGGCCCGAGATGCTGGGAACGGTGCCGTACCTGACCTACGGCCGTCTTCGCCCGCTGCACGTCAACGGGATGCTGTTCGGGTGGCTGCTGGCGTGCGACATGGGGCTTACCTACTACATCGTTCCGCGGCTGTGCGGAGTGAAACTGTGGAGCGAAAAACTGGGCGTGGCCACCGCCATATTGTGGAACCTCATCATCCTGAGCGCCGTGGTGGCGCTCCCGATGGGGCTGAACAAAGGATGGGAATATGCCGAACTGCCCACCTTCACCAGCGTCATGGTGGTGATCGCCTGGGTGCTTTTCGGCATCAACATCTTCGCCACCATCGCGGGCAGGAAATACCAGCAGATGTACGTCACGGTCTGGTACATGATGGGATGCATTCTGTGGACGGCGTTTGTGTACACCACCGGCAACGTGGCGGTGTTCTTCACCACCGGCACCAACCAGGCGAACCTCAACTGGATGTACGTGCACAACGCCGTGGGCCTGATCTTCACGCCCATCGGGCTGGGGATTGCCTACTACTTCATTCCAAAATCGTCCGACACGCCGCTCTATAGCCACCGGCTCTCGATGGTAGGCTTCTGGTCTCTGGCGTTCGTATACGTGTGGACCGGCGCGCACCACATGATCCACGGGCCGATCTCGCAATGGCTGCAAACCATCGCCATCACGTTCTCGCTGATGTTGCTGATCCCGGTCTGGGCGGTGGTCTACAACTTCTTCGCCACGCTCAAAGGCCAGATGCAGCAACTGCGCGACAACGTGCCGCTGAAGTTCCTGCTGACCGGCACGGTGTTCTACCTGCTGACCTGCTTCCAGGGCCCCATGCACAGCCTGCGCAGCGTGAACGCCATCGTCTCGAAGACCGATTGGATTCCGGGACACGCGCACATGGCCCTGCTGGGCTGCTTCTCGTTTTATGCCATCGCCGGAACCTATTACGCGGTGCCGCGCATGTGGCGCATTCCGCTGTTCAGCGACAAGCTGGCCAACTGGACGTTCTGGCTGATGCTGATCGGCGGCATAGGGTTCTTTACCACTCTGTGGCTGGGCGGATTCTGGCAAGGCTGGCAGTGGAACAACCCGGCGATTCCATTCATCGATACGGTGGTGGCGCTGAAGCCGGTGTGGCTGGTGCGGTTCTTCTGCGGAAGTTTGATCTTCTGCGGGATTGTGTCGTTCGGATACAACATTATGGCAACCGTCATCGGGAGGCACGATTATGCTCGGTAAAGCCGATCGCAGCGCCGGCTTCGCGGTGGCCGCCGCGCTGGGCCTGTTCTTCATCGGCGGGTTGATCACCACCGTGGTGCCGCCGCTGGTCGATAAGAGCTGGGGCCGGCCATTCGAGAACCACGATCCTTCGAAAGGGCCCACCGGCAAACTGCGCCAACTGACGGCTCTCGAGCTGAAGGGCCGCGCCACCTACGTCCGCGAGGGCTGCTGGTATTGCCACACGCAGCAGACCCGTACCTTGGTGGCCGATACCAAGCGCAGCGGCTGGCGCGGCGTGGATTCGCCCATTTCCACGCCGGACGAATTCGTCTACGACTCGCCCCACATGTTCGGCACCAAGCGCACCGGTCCGGATCTTTCGCGCGTCGGCGGCAAATACAACAGGCAGTGGCATCGCACGCATTTCCGCAACCCGCGCGACCTGGTTCCCGGTTCGGTGATGCCGACGTTTCCCTGGATTGCCAATAGCGACGAGGAATTCGGCGCGCTGGTGGCGTACATCCAGACCCTGGGCCGCGCCAAGGACTGGCGGCCGGATAAGGACTACGAGCAATGAGCGACTATACCTGGCCCAGCGTCTACTTCGCCTACTTCTTTTTCGCGATCTGCTTCGTGCTGGCGGTGTTCTTCTTTGTGCGGTCGTGGAAAGACGGTTATTGGGGCAAGCAATCGGAAGACGTGAAGTACCAAGTATTCGATGACATTGCACCGCTTGCTAACGGGGTGCCCTCTGGGCCCGGCTCTGAACGGAGCCGCGACCGCAAGGGAGCGGTTGCCAGTTCCAAGGAGTAACCATGGACAAGATCAAACAATACGCCGACGGCTGGATTACCGAACGCGAGGGAACCACGATTCCCACGTTCCTGAAATTCGCTTATATCGCGATCGCCGGCGGCGCGCTTGCCTATTTCTTCCTCTACATGTATGGCGAGGTCAATCACTCCGAGCGCGGCGCGCTGGTGCGGGCGATGAATGCCGCCACCCAGGCCTCGGCGGCGCTGATGTATGCGATCGCGGCGCTGATCGTGATCTACGGCATTATCGTGGTGGCATTTTCGTTCGGCAAACCGCACGAGTGAGGATCGCCCGATGCAAAACGGTTTCTACGAGGTACGGGTACCGGACGCCACCGATTACTGGATCGAGATGGTCAAGTGCCGCCACGCCTGCCCGGTGCATACGGATGCCTGCGGCTACGTGACCGCCATCGCCGAGGGCCGCTACGAAGAGGCCTACCGCCTGGCGCGCGCGCACAACCCGTTCGCTTCCATTTGCGGCCGGGTGTGCGGAGCCCCGTGCGAAGCCAATTGCCGCCGCGGAGACGTGGATGCCCCGGTTTCCATCCGGCCCCTCAAGCGCTTCGTCACCGACCGTTTCGGCCCGGAGACCGGCGACTACGCCCTGTATCGCGATGCCAACAACAACGGTATGCTGCCGCCCAATCGCGGAGACTACGAGCGCATCGCGGTGGTGGGCGCCGGCGTTTCCGGCCTCACCGTGGCTCACGACCTGACCAGGATCGGCTACAAGGTCACGGTATTCGAAGCCGAATCCGAACCGGGCGGCATGCTTACGGTGGGCGTGCCGGTGTTTCGCCTGCCGCGCGAGCTGGTGCGGCACGAAATCAACGCCATCCTTTCGTTGGGCGTGGACCTGCAATGCAACATGCGGCTGGGCCGGGACTTCACTATCGCCAGCCTGCGCCGCGACGGTTACAAAGCCATCTTTCTGGGCATTGGATTGCCCAAGGGCCGCAAGCTCTCGCTCGCCGGCGGTGAAGCCGAGGGCGTGCTCGACGGCATGGATTTCCTGCGTGCGTTCAATGCGGCCAAACCTCTGGCCCTCGGCAAGAGGATTGTGGTGATCGGCGGCGGAAATGTGGCGTACGACGTGGCCCGCTCCGCCGTGCGTCCCCCGAACGACGAACAGATGGCGTACGACGTGGCCCGCTCCGCCATCCGGCTCAGCGCGGATAAAGAAGTCCATGTGGTGTGCCTGGAAAGCCGGGCGGAAATGCCGGCGGACGAAATCGAAATCCTGGAGGGCGGCGAAGAGGGCATCCGGCTCCACAACCAGCGCGGGCCGCGAGCCATCGTGCACGAAAATGGCAAAGTCACCGCTCTCCGCACCGTCCGCTGCACGGCCGTGTTCGATGCGAGCGGCCGATTCAACCCCTCGTTCGACGAAACCGAAGTGGAAGACATTCCCGCCGATAGCGTGATCTTCGCCATTGGCCAGACTTCCGATCTTTCGTTTCTCGATCCCGCCGACGGCGTCGCATCGGAGCGCGGCCTCATCAAAGTCAACCGCGAGACGTATCAGACCACCGCGCCGGACGTGTTCGCGTGCGGCGATATCGCCCACGGGCCGCGCCTCTTTATCGACGCCATCGCCTCGGCGCAGATTGCCGCGCGCTCGATGCACGATTTCCTGCGCGGCACCCGCACCGACGTGGTGGTCCGCAAGAACTGGAAGCCCGCTGCCTACACCATGGTGGATCGCTGGAACGTGTTGGAGCGGACCAATCCGCCCACGCTCGAGCACGACCGGCGCGCGGCAACCCTCGAAATCGTCGAGGAGTCTTACGCCGAAGCCGAAGCCCGGCGGCAGGGCGCCCGCTGTCTTCGGTGCAACGTTAACACCGTTTTCGACACGTCCAAGTGCGTGGCCTGCAACGGGTGCGTGGATATCTGCCCGCACAACCTCATCCGCCTGGTGGGGTTGAGCAAGCTGATTGAAAACGACGCCTGGCTGGAGAAAGCCATGGCCGAGTTCGGCGATATCCGGAAGTATTCGCCGGAGGAACTGGACCAACTGGGCGCGGTCATGATGAAAGACGAAACCACGTGCATCCGCTGCGCGCTGTGCGCTTCGCGGTGCCCCACGCATGCCATCGAAATGAAGCAGTTCGAGTTCTATCGCGAGTGCGTCACGGTGAACTCGCGCAATCCCAAGGTGCTCTACGCGTCATGACAGCGCTGGAATTCAGCGTGGTGTTCTCGGTGGGCCTGGCGGGGGGTCTGCATTGCATGCAGATGTGCGGCCCGGTGGTGCTGGCTTACAGCTTGCCTCTGCGCGCCAGTAAGCTCGCGGCCCACATCGCCTATAACGGAGGGCGAATCGCCACTTACATGCTTCTGGGCGCGCTGGCCGGCGGCATCGGGCAGGGGATCGGACTGGCCGGCCGCCTGGCGGGTGTGGCGTCCGCCGCGCGCATCGTGGCGGGCGTGGCCATGATCGTTACCGGCATCCTGGTGGCGCGAATTCTGCCCGGCGGGGATCTCGTCCGTATCGAACAGCGCGGCATCACCGCGCGCTTTTCGGGGGCCATCGCGCGCTTCATCACCGCTCCGCGGGTGGTGACGAAGTTTTCACTGGGCCTCATGCTGGGCTTTCTACCTTGCGGCTTGATTTATGCGGCTTTGTTGAAAGCCATGGAATCGGCCGGGCCGATACCGGGAGCACTGACCATGCTGGCCTTCGGTTTGGGCACCGCCGTGGCATTGTTCGGCGTGGGGCTCGGCTCTTCGCTGCTCGGCGCCCACCTGGGCCGCTGGGCCAATCGCCTGGTGCCCGTCAGCATGATCGTTTTCGGGGCCATTCTGCTGTGGCGCGGACTCCTGGCAAAGCCGGTGTGTCATGGCTAAGGCCACCGTAAACTGGCACAGGCTCCGCAAACGTATCCACCTGTTTTGCTTCCTGGTGTTCCTGGCGCTGCCGTTCTTCAACCTGGTACGGTTCGATCTGCCCCGCCAGCGCTTCTATTTCTTCGGCCACGAACTGTGGATCTCCGAATTCGGCATCGTCTTTCTGACCCTGATGTTCCTGTTGTTTGTGCTGGTCGCGTTGTCGGTGTTCTATGGCCGCATTTACTGCGGATATCTCTGCCCGCAGATGATCTTCAGCGAGGCATCGCACGCGCTCGAAGCGCGCCTCCGCCGATGGACGGGCAAGAAACTGATCTCGTGGAACCCCAAACGGCGCGCGCTCGCGGCCGGAGCGCTGTTCCACATCCTCGTAGGGGCCGCGTCCATCGCGCTGGCGTTCGTCTTCATTGCCTATTTCGTCGAGCCGCGAGACCTTTTCCACCGGCTCCTGTCTTTCGATATCCAAACCGCCGGCGGCATCTCAGGCGCGGCGGTGACGCTCGTGACCTACCTCGATTTCAGCCTGCTGCGGCTGCGCTTCTGCGCGACCGTTTGTCCCTACGGCTATTTGCAGGGAATGCTGGCGGACGGCAACACCTTGCTGGTGCAATATCGCGATGCCGCGCACGGCTGCATCGAATGCAAGAAGTGCGTCCGTGTGTGCCCCATGGGCATCGATATCCGCAAATCGCCCTTCCAGATCGAGTGCGTGCACTGCGGCGAGTGCATCGACGCCTGCGACGAGATTATGGCCAAGCTCAAGAAGCCCGGATTTGTCCACTACACCTGGGGCGAGCACGGCGAGCGCCTGGGCGAGCTCCGCGAACGTTCCTGGTTTTATCGGATGGGGATTCGCGATGCCAAACGCGTGATTGTGCTGGCGATTGTCGCCATCTACGCGGGCGGTCTGTTTACGGCGATCGCCATGCGGCGCGATGTGTTGGTGAGGGTCTCACCCGACCGCTCCACGCTCTATCGCATCGGGGCCGATGGCCGCGTCTACAACACGTTCCGTTACTCGATTGCCAATCGCGCCCACCAGGCGGCGGCCGTGACTTTTTCCTTTCGCCAGTTGCCGGGCGGCATGGTCTCGGCAGCCTCCAACCCGGTGTCGGTGCCCGCCGGACAATCGGTGCAGGGCGAATTCCAGATCTCCACTACCCGCGCGCATCGTGCCGATCTGGTGACGCATTTCACGATCGTCACCACCACCGCGCCCAGCCAGACGGTGGATAATTTTCCCATGACGTTTATTGCGCCCACGGAGGCTCCATGAAACGCTTGCCGCCCCTAATCCCCGTACTGGCCGCCGCCTGCGCCCTTTTCATAGGCATCCTGATTTACGCGTATATCGAAACCAAGAAGGCCAACCCCCAGATGCTCGACGAGCACGGCCGCGTGGTCCATAGCTCGTATGTGAAGCGCGGCGCCGCGAATCCCGTGGCGCCGGCATGAACTGCAAGCTCTGCGGACTCGATGCGGGCAAACAGCTCTTCTGCTGCGCGGGATGCCGCAACGTGTACGCCATCCTCGAAGAGAGCGGCGTATTGGCTTCCGGGCAGGATTTTCGCGATACCGAACTCTACAAACAGAGCCTCAAACTCGGCCTGATCGCGAACCGCGGCGTCAAGCCCTCCCCGATTCCCGCCGATGCCGAGACGCGCGAGATGGTGTTCCACGTCGCCGGGATGTGGTGTACGTCCTGCGGATGGCTCATCGAACATGCGCTGGCGCGCACTCGCGGGATTGTTTCTGCCGAAGTGATTTTCGCATCGGACCTGCTGAAAGTTCGCTACGCGCCGCAATACCTGCCCGTGGAGTTCATTCGCGAGCGCGTCGCTTCGCTGGGTTATCGCGCATCGGAATATACGGCGCCCGGAGCGGTCTCCGATGCCGAACGCAAAGACCTGCTGCTGCGCACCGGGATTGCCGCGTTCCTCTGGATGAACGTGATGATGTTCAGCCTGGTGGTCTACGCCGGCTATTTCGAGCCCGTCACCGCGAGTTTCGCGCGCTCCATTCCGTTGGTGCTGATGGCGCTGGCCACGCCCGCGGTCTTTTACTGCGCGGCGCCGGTCCTGCGGATGGCCTGGGCCGGTGCCCGCCATGGCGCTCTGCGCATGGAATCGCTGCTCGCGCTGGGCATTCTCACGACTTACGGCTACAGCGCCGTGCTGGCCCTATCCGGAAATCCGCGAGTGTATTTCGATACCGCCTGCGCCCTGGTGACGCTGGTGCTCACGGGCAAGCTGATCGAGCGCGGCGCCAAAGAGAAAGCCGGGCGCACCATCACCCTGCTCTACCGGCTGATGCCCAACAAGGCACGGGTGGTGGTAGAGGGGCGGGAACGATTCGTCTCGGTAGAGGCGCTGCGCCCCGGCGCCATGTTCCGCGTGAAATCCGGCGAACGCATCCCGGCCGATGGCGTGGTGGTCGAAGGCAGCTCGCACGCGGATGAATCGGTGCTTACGGGCGAAGCCGTGCCGCGTCCCAAAACGCGCGGCGATGGGGTAGTGTGCGGCAGCATCAATATCGGCGGCGTGCTGGAAGTGGAGGCCACGCGCGTGGGTGCCGATAGCACGCTGGCGCAAATCGTGCGCACGGTAGAGCAGGCCTCGCAACACCGCACGCAATTGGAAAGGGCCGTGGACCGGGCGGCCCGCGTTTTCCTGCCGGCCGTTCTGGCGATAGCCGTGTGTACGTTCGCCGGTTGGCAGTGGCGCACCGGCAACGCCGCCGAAGCCGTGCTGCACGCCATTGCGGTGTTGGTCATCGCCTGCCCCTGCGCGCTCGCCATTGCGACGCCGCTGGCCTTAACCGCCGCCGTGGCCGCCGCCGGGAAGCGTGGAATCCTGGTGGGCGATACGCGCGTGCTCGAAACCATACGCAGCGTGAACGTGGTGGTACTCGATAAGACCGGCACGGTCACGCTCGGCGATTTCACTTTGCTCGAAACCATCGGCGATGGCAGCCGCCTGGGGGCGCTGGCCGCTATCGAAGCGCAATCCGAGCACCCCATCGCCAAAGCGCTGGCGGCGCACGCGGCCGGTTTAACGGCGCGCGACGTTACCATCCACCCCGGCCGCGGCATCAGCGGGATGGTGGATGGCACCCGTTACCATATCGGCAACGCCGGCCTGATGCCGGATGGGCGGCTGCCCCTCGCCGAGGTTCCCGGCGCCACGGTCGTTTACTTTGCGTGGGATGACGCGGTGCGCGGCGCCCTGGCTTTCGGGGACCGGATCCGTACCGGCGCCGCGGAGCTATGCGCCGAATTGCGCCGCCGCTCTATCGGCACCGTGCTGCTTTCCGGGGATTCTCTTGCCAGCACGGAACGGGTCGCGCGCGCGATCGGCGCGGATAAGTGGATCGGCGAAGCCACTCCTGAGCGCAAAATCGAAATCATCCGCGGATTCCAGACCGGCGGAGCCAAAGTCGCGATGATCGGCGATGGCGTGAACGATGCACCCAGCCTGGCTGCGGCCGATCTGGGAATCGCCGTGGGATCGGGCACCGATATCGCCATGCACGCGGCGCCGCTGGTGCTGATGAATCAAACGCTCGGTTCGGTAATCGAAGTGCTCGACCTGGCCGGTCGCAGTTTTCGCATCGTGCGGCAGAACCTGTTTTGGGCTTTCGTGTACAACGCAGCCGGGATCACGCTGGCGGTCACGGGCGTGTTGAACCCGATCCTGGCCGCCGCCGCCATGATGCTCTCCAGCCTCTCCGTGCTCGCGAACTCGCGGCGCCTCTTGCGGAATGCGCCGCGGCCCGGCCGCGCCTGATACCCGCTACTCTTCTTTAACCACGATCACGGTGATTTCGGCCGTGACGTCCTTGTGCAGTCTCACCGGCACCTTGAACTCGCCCAACTGCTTGATGGGTTCCTCGAGATGCACTTTGCGCCGGTCGATATTGAAGTTCTTCGCGGCCAGGGCATCGGCCACGTCCTTCGAGGTGACCGAACCGAACAACTGGTCCTGCTCGCCGGCTTTCTGCGCGATGGTCACGCTTACGCCCGTCAGCAGCTTCGAGAGGTCCTGCGCCTCGCCCACCAGCTTGGCTTCCTTGCGGAGATGCGCCTGGCGCTCCTGCTCCACGATCTTCTTATTGGATCCGGTGGCCGCGACGGCCAGGCGTTTGGGCAGCAGGAAATTACGGGCGTATCCGGCTGCCACTTTGATTACCTGGCCGCGGTGCCCAAGTTTTTCGACATCTTCTCTCAGTATGACTTCCATGGTGATTTCCTCCTGCCTTACATGGCCGATGCGAACGGCAGCAGCGCGATATTGCGCGCCTTCTTGATGGCGTCGGTGAGGCGCCGCTGGTGCGGCGCGCACACGCCGGAGATACGGCGCGGGATGATCTTGCCGCGTTCCGCCACGAACGCGTGCAGCATCTTCACGTCTTTGTAGTTGATGTCGTCGATCTTCTCGACGCAGAAACGGCACACCTTCTTGCGGCGGAAGTACTGCTTCTTCTGCGTGGCGACCGCCTTATCGCCGCCGGTGGGCCGCTGCGCGGCGCTGCCTGGTCTTCCTTTGAATTCTGGCATGGGTTAAGCCTCCTTCGGCAGGCCGGGCATGGCCGGCGCCGGTTCCGTCATCTGCTGCGCCAGCGAGGGTTGCGGCGCTCCCGGACCCGGCAGCGCGCCGGCCGGTGCATTGGCGGCCAGTTTCGCGGCGCGCTTGTCGCGGTCCTTCTTGCGTTTCTCCAGGCGCTTCAGCGTCTCATCGATTCGCACCGTCAGGAACTTCAGAACGATGTCCGAGACGCGCAGCCGGCGCTCGAACTCCTTCACCAGCTCCGGACCCCCGGAAAACTGAACGAGCACGTACGCGCCTTCGCGGTATTTGTCGATCCGGTAGGCGAGCCTGCGCTTGCCCCACTTTTCGAGTTTGTCCACCGTCGCTCCCGAGGAGGTCAATTGCGTCCGGAACGCTTCCAGACGCTGGTCGACCTCCTCATCCGGAACATCCGGTTTAATGATAAACAGCGCTTCGTAAATCCTCATGCTTCCTCTGTGGTTAAGCCCGGGGCGCGACGATTGAATTTCGTCATGGCCGTTGAGACGCCCTCGGCAATTATGGAGCGGACCGCGTCGGCCGCGAAGCCGACCAGTTCCTCCAATTCCTTTTTTTGCGAACGCTTGATGGGCGCCAGCACAAATTCCGCGCCGTCCCGCACGGGGTGGCCCGGATGAATCCCAATTCGGACCCGCAGCAAGTCGCTGGTGCCCAGATTGGCGATCACCGATTTCATGCCGTTATGGCCGGCCGCCGAGCCTTTCGGCTTGATGCGCAGCGCCATCCACGGCAGATCGAGTTCGTCATAGACCAGCACCAGGCGATCCGGCGGGATCGCGTGTTTCTCCATCAGCGGCGCGAGCGAAGTGCCGCTGAGATTCATATAGGTTTGCGGTTTGGCCAGCATCACCGGATGCCCGTCGATTTCGCCCACGCCGACGAGCGCCTTGGAGTCCTTCCGTGTGACGCGAATGCCGTGCCGCTCTCCCAACCGGTCGATGGTGAGGAACCCGAGGTTATGCGGCGACGACGCATACTCTTCCCCCGGGTTTCCAAGACCGGCCACCAGAAACATGGGGCATTACTTCTTCTTGCCCTTGTCCTCGGCGGCGGGCGCGGCGGGCGTTTCTTCCTTCTTGCCCTTCTTGATGACTTCGGGCTCGGCAGCCCCGGCGGCGGGGGCGCCCGCTTCCGGAGTTGCGGCCGCGCCTTCGGCCGGCTTGACTTCTTCCTCGGCGCGCAGGGCCACCACGTGAGCGACCACGGTCTCCGGCGAGCTGACCAGCTTCAAAGAGCCCGCCAGCGCCACGTTGGCGGCGCGCTTGCTCTGCCCGATCATCAACTCGGAAACATCCAGCGTGAACGATTCCGGGATGTCGTCCGGCAAACATTCGATTTCAATCGAGCGGGTGACGATTTCAAGCAGCCCGCCCTGCACCTTGACGCCCGCCGGTTCGCCGGTGGTGTGCACCGGGACCGTGACGCGAATGCGCTTGGTGAGATCGACGCGCTTCAGATCGGCGTGCAGCAGGTCGCCCTTGATGGGATCCACCTGGCGATCGACCAGCATCACCGGCGTGGTTTCGCCGCCCGCGATGGCCAGGTTGAAGATGGTGTTGTAACCCGTACCGCTGTGGATGATCTTGCCGATTTCGCGCGGGCTGAGGGCCACGGCGACGGGATCTTTATATGCTCCGTAAACCACGGCCGGAATCTGCCCGGCGCGGCGCGTACGGCGCGCTTCATTCTTTCCGCGCGAGGTGCGAACCTCGGCGGCCACGGTGATATCTTTTCTCACTTCATTTCTCCTGGCGGGGGCGAAGTCCGTTCACTGTGAAGTCACCAGCTTGCGTGGGTTCGCTGACCCGCGAAATTCAAATAAACAACACACTCACCGATCCGCCCTCGTGGATCGAACGAATCGCTTCGGCCAATAATTGCGCTACCGAAAGCGATTTGATCCGGCTCGATTTCTTGGCCTCAGCCGAGAGCGGAATCGAATTCGTAAAAACTACTTCCTTAATCTCGGATGCCTCGATCCGTTCTACCGCCGAACCGGACAGCACCGCGTGGGTGGCGCAGGCATAAACTCCGGCCGCTCCTTTTTCGAGCAGCGCCTCCGCGCCCTTCACCAGCGTTCCCGCCGTGTCGATGAGATCGTCCACCAACAGACAGTTACGCCCTTTCACGTCGCCCACCACGTTCATCACTTCGGCGACGTTGGCTTCTTCCCGCCGCTTATCGATAATGGCCAGCGGCGCGTTCAACCGTTTGGCAAACGCCCGGGCGCGCTCCACGCCGCCCGCATCCGGCGATACCACGGTGATATCGGGGATCCTTTGCCCCCGAAAATAATCGATCATCACCGGCGACGAAAACAGGTGATCCACCGGGATATCGAAAAAACCTTGAATCTGCGCCGCGTGCAAATCGAGAGTCAGCACACGGTTCGCCCCGGCGGTTTCAAGCAGGGATGCAATCAGCTTGGCGGAAATAGGAACCCTGGGTTTGTCCTTCCGATCCTGCCGGGCGTATCCATAATAGGGTAGCACTGCCGTGATGCGGTCCGCCGAGGCGCGCTTCAGCGCGTCGATCATCAGCAGCAATTCCATCAGGTTGCGATCAGCCGGTTTACAAGTGGGCTGGACCATGAAGACGTCCGCCCCGCGCACGTTGTCCTGGATCTGGAGGTGCACCTCGCCATCGGAGAACTGCCGGATCTGGGCGGGCGAAAGCTCCATTTGCAGGTAGTGGCCGATTTCCCACGCCAATTCGGGGTTGGCGTTGCCAGTGAAAATTTTGAGGCGGTCGTGAGTCATCGAATATTGCGGCTTTGCGGCGGCCATGTTGTTCCCGATGCGTATTCCGCGAGCGCCCGCCGCCATAGCGAGCGATAGCGCGCGCGGCCCACCAATGAAAATCGAACTGCTCTAACGTCACCGAACCGGCGAAGGGTACCAGACACTGGGTCGCCCGCTGGGAAAAGACCGAAGACCGCGGAACCGCTCCCCGTCATCATGGCCGTCGAAGCCCCCGCCCGGATCAACCGCTTCTTGAGGGCGGCGATTTCCGGATGCCGTTCGAAGACCACGGTTTCAAAATCGTTAGCGGCGCCGTCCGAGACACCTACATCCCACGCTTGCGACTGGAAACTAAATATTTTATTTTCTTGCGATTCGGTTGTCAAACGGGGGCTTAGCAGGCCGTAGGCCTCGGGCGTCGAAACATGAATGTCGGGTGACACCAGGATGCCGGCCCGCGGCGCGCGATCGGGCAGCGGAAACAGCTCCGTCCCGCGGCCGATGCCCACCGCCGCTCCGCCCAACAGGAAAAAAGGCACGTCGCTGCCCAGTTCACGCGCGAGCCCGAGCAGCGTCGCGGCAGGCAGACCGCGGCCCGCCAGCGCAGGCAGCGCCAGCAACACCGCGGCCGCATCGGAGGAGCCGCCGCCCAATCCGGCGCCCATGGGGATGCGTTTGCGAAGCCGCATTTCCACGCGACCCGTGATGGCCATGGCATCGAGCGCCAGCCGAGCCGCGCGGACCACGAGGTTATCGGGCAGATGGAGATCGTCTTCCAGCTCGATCGAGTTTTGTCTGGCGGCGGTGAAGGCGATATCGAGCGTATCCGCCAGCGAAATGGTCTGGAAAATCGTGCGTAGCTCGTGAAAGCCATCGGGGCGCCTGGCAAGCACCCGCAGGTCGAGGTTGATCTTGGCCAGCGCTCGAACCCGCGCCCGCCGCGAGCGTGTCATTTGTCGTACTGCAGCAGCGAGAAGACGTCGCGGCCGGCTAGTTTGCGGCGTCCGTTGAGGAAAGTCAGCTCGACCACGAACCCCAGCCCGGCCACCTGCCCGCCGACTTCTTCCACCATGCGCGCCGCGGCCGCGGCGGTACCGCCGGTCGCCAGCAGATCGTCCACAATCAGCACGCGGTGGCCGCGCGCGATGGCGTCTTTATGCATTTCGAGCGAGTCGCTGCCGTACTCCAGGGCATACGTCACGCTGACGCATTCGGCCGGCAGCTTTTTCGGCTTGCGCACGGGAACGAATCCCGCGCCCAAGGCATAAGCCAAGGCCGGCGCGAAGATGAACCCGCGCGCTTCGATGCCCAGGACGATATCGACGTGAGCGTCGTGGTAATGCTGTTTCAGCCCGTCGATAACGGCGCGAAAACCGCACGGGTCCTTGATCAGGGTGGTGATGTCGTAAAAGAGAATGCCGGGTTTGGGGAAGTCAGGCACTTCCCGGATGAGTGTTTTCAGATCTTCCATCGGGCCTCTGCGAAGCGGAACTGTATTTTTACACGTTGCAGGGGAAGGGGCAAGCAAAGGGCGCTCGAGTGGGCAATAGGATCTGTGTTACACTTTAAGCAAATGGGTAATACACTTTCGGTTCGCATGCCGCAGGACCTCAACGCTTGGCTGGAGCAGACAGCCCGCCAGACGGGTGTATCCAAGGGGCGCATCATTCGGGAACAACTCGAGAATGCCCGCAAATTGGAAGGGCGTCCGTTCCTGCGGCTTGCCGGAGCCGTCGCCGGGCCAATCGACCTCTCTTCGCGTAAGGGTTTTTCCCGCAAATGAAGGCCATCGCGGACACCGGCTTCCTCGTGGCATTCGGGAATCGGAATGACGGCCACCACAAATGGGCAGTGGACATTGCCCAGAGAGTCACAGACCCGCTCCTGACCTGCGAGGCGGTGCTCGCCGAAACCGCGTTTCATCTCGGTAGCAGCGCGCTGGTCCTGGCGTTTGTGCGCGATGGGCTGGTGCGGCCGGCTTTGGTCATGAGCGAACATCTTTCCCGGTTGGCCGAACTCGCGGAACGCTATGCGGATCGCAAGCCGGACCTTGCGGATCTCTGCCTGATACGGCTAAGCGAGTTGAATCCGAAGCATCCGGTGATCACGACGGACCTCAACGACTTCCGGGTCTACCGACGTGGAAGGCGCGAGGCGATCCCGCTGATTCATCCGCAGGCGCGGTGACTGGATGAAGCGCGTGGTTCGTGGTTCTTGGAGGTCTCGCGGACTACCACTGAAAGGAGATCGAACCATGCCTATGAAGAATCCCCCTCACCCCGGAGGTTTCGTGCTGCGCCAGTGTATTGAGCCTTTGGGCTTGACCATCACGAACGCCGCCGCCGCCCTTGGAGTGACGCGCACCACGCTGTCAGAGCTAGTGAACGAAAGGCGCGGCATCTCTCCCGAAATGGCCGTGAGGCTGTCCAAAGTCTTCGGCGGCAGCGCCGAGAGCTGGCTTGTGCAGCAGGCGCAGTACGACCTTGCCCACATCCCCGCCGGCCGGATGAGGCTAAAACGGCTGGAACCCGCTTAAGCAAATGAGCGCTTCGACGTCTCAAATCCCGTGGGGATGTCCCAGCCGCGTTCCACCGCTGGGGTAAAACCACGTGTTTGCCTGCCCTGTCCGTTAATTAATCGGTGGGAAGGTCGCTACAATGGCTCGTCATGGATCAGATGAACCGATTGAAGCATAGACGTCGTTCTATGTTTTTGGCAGTGAATGGCGGTACCCTCTTTTGGCTGCTCATTGAGACCGTCAACGGCAAATCGCTCGGGTTAATGTTATTCTCTGCATTCTTCACTGTAATTGTGGTCAATGCGGTTGTCTGGCTGACATTTAGGCACTTACAGAAGCAAGCTCGCGCCTTGGTCCCGTCCCAAACGCCCGCCATGCGGGTTGGGATGAAGCCTCAAACGCAATTGAAGCTGGGAATCGTCTTAGTGTGTCTTGGTGCGCTGCAATGGGTATTCGCCGCATTCGCCCAAACCCGCACCTTCGAGATGTTTCCGGGCAGCGACAGTCTCTTCGCCGTGCTCACGATCCTGCTCGGCGTAGCTTTAGTATTCTTTGCCATGCGACGTCGTGCCAGGTAGCGGCGAAAGTTCACGATTCCGGGGCACCGGGCCCGAACCCCATCACCCCTCGATGTAAAACCCCCCGTACTTCTCCATCGCCGCCTCAAGTTCCTCCACGCCGCGCACCTCCGCCCCATACGGCCCCCGATACAACCTGCCGGCCATTAACGAAAGCTTGGCTTCCGGCCCCGCCGCGTACACCTCCACCCGGCCATCGTCCAGATTCCGCGTGTACCCCGTCAGGCCCAGTTCCACGGCGGCCTTCTGCGCAAAATAGCGGAACCCCACGCCTTGTACCCGGCCGCGCACGAACCAGCGGCGGGCGCTAACTTTCGCCGCCATGTCACTCCCAATTCAAAACGACTTTTCCGGAGCAGCCGGAAACCATCGCCTCGAAGCCTTTCTGAAACTCGGTGTAGTGGCAGCGGTGCGTGATCACCGGGGTGATATCGAGGCCCGATTCCAGCATCACGCTCATCTTGTACCAGGTCTCGTACATTTCGCGGCCGTAAATGCCCTTGATGGTGAGCATGCGGAAAATCACCGTGGTCCAGTCGATGGCCATTTCACCTTTGGGAATGCCCAGCATGGCGATTTTCGCGCCGTGGCTCATGTTGCCCAGCATGTCGCGGAAACCGGCGGCGGTGCCGGACATCTCCAGGCCGACGTCGAAACCCTCGGTCATCCCGAGCTGCTTTTGAACGGCGGCGAGTTTCGTCTCGCGTGTATCCACGGCCAGCGTCACGCCGAGCTTGCGGGCCAGCTCGAGCCGGTAAGGATTCACGTCGGTAATCACCACGAAACGCGCGCCGGCGTGCCGCACCACGGCGGCGGCCATGATGCCGATCGGTCCCGCTCCCGTGATCAGCACGTCTTCGCCCAACACCGGGAAAGAGAGCGCCGTGTGCACGGCGTTGCCAAAGGGATCGAAAATGGCGGCCACGTCGAGCGCGATTCTTTCGTGATGCCGCCAGATGTTGGTCATGGGCAGCGCGATATATTCGGCGAATGCGCCGGGGCGGTTCACGCCCACGCCCAGCGTATGCGCGCACAGGTGCCGCCGGCCGGCCAGACAGTTGCGGCAGCGGCCGCACACCACGTGGCCCTCCCCGCTGACGATATCGCCGGGAAAGAAGTCCGAAACGTTGGAACCTACCTCCACGATCTTCCCCACGAATTCGTGGCCAATCACCATGGGCACGGGGATCGTGGCCCGCGCCCAATCGTCCCAATTGTAAATATGGACGTCGGTGCCGCAAATGCCCGTCCGCAACACGCGAATCAATACATCGTTGATGCCGATTCTTGGAACATCCACATCCTCGAGCCACAGCCCGGCTTCGCGGCGGCTCTTCACGAGTGCTTTCACAGTAACCACGATAGCGCGCAGTCCGGCGGCCAGGCACAGGCGATAATCGGGAAGTGGGCAAGCGTCTGCTTCTTTTCGCGGCCACCACCGGGTACCAGATCCGCGTTTTCGCGGAGGCGGCGCACCGTCTCGGCCTGGCCCTGACGCTGGCCACCGACCGCTGCCACGTGCTGGACGATCCCTGGGGCGATAGCGCCATCGCCGTGAATTTCGACCGCGCGGAAGAATCGCTTGAGGCGCTCCGCGGCTTGGCATTCGACGCGGTAGCGGCCATGGGCGATCGGCCGGCCGTCCTGGCGGCGGAAGTTGCCGCCGCGCTGAAGCTCCCGTTCCACCCTCCCGCGGCGGCCCGCGCCTGCCATGACAAGTACCTGGCGAGGCAACTCTATCAAGCCGCGGGATTGCGCGTGCCTCGATTCTTCCGGGCATCGTTCACGGAGGATCCGGCGCCCTTAGCCGAACGCGCTCCCTACCCGTGCGTGTTGAAACCGGTGGGGCTTTCCGCCAGCCGCGGCGTCATCCGCGCCAACAACCGGGATGAATTCGTCGCGGCGTTTCACCGCATCGCGCGCATCGGCGAAGCCTTTCTGCAAGTGGAAAGCTACATCCCCGGCCGCGAGTTCGCGGTCGAAGGGCTGGTAACCGCCGGCGAATTACAGGCGCTCGCCGTGTTCGATAAGCCCGATCCGCTCGAAGGGCCATACTTCGAGGAAACCATCTACGTGACCCCCTCGCGCGAGCCGCCGGCGGTTCAGAATGCATTGCTCGAGACCACCGCCCGCGCCGCGCGGGCATTGGGCCTGTGGCACGGCCCGGTGCACGCCGAATTGCGTTACAACCGGGAAGGCGCGTGGATGCTCGAAGCGGCGGCGCGCCCCATCGGCGGACTCTGCGCCCGAGCGTTGCGCTTCGCGGGCGGATTGCCGCTCGAAGAGCTGATCCTGCGGCATGCGGTGGGCGAAGATGTGCGGAGCGCGCGCCTGGAGCAGCCCGCTTCCGGCGTGATGATGATCCCGATTCCCAAAGGCGGCATCTACGAATCGGTGGAGGGTATCGATCGCGCCGAAGCGGTTGGCGGGATCGAGGCGATCGTCATCACCGCGCAACCGGGCCAGCAGCTTGTCCCGCTGCCCGAGGGAGCGAGTTATCTCGGTTTCATTTTCGCGCGCGGCCCCGGCCCGGAACACGTGGAAACCAGCTTGCGGCGGTCGCACGCGGAACTGCGGTTCCACATCGCAACCGCGCTTTCAACCTTCAAGCCTTCGTCTTAGGTGGAACGAATTCCGGGGGCAGGACCGCGCCTTCGCCGAAGAAATAGTCATCCATTTGCTGGATCAGAAACTCCTGCGCCTGCTGCGTCCCCAGGTTGAGCCGGTATTCGTTCATGAGGATCTTCATGCGTTCGACCCACATCTTCCAGGCCTCTTTGGAGATGTTGTCGTAAATCTTCTGGCCCAGCGGATGGCCTTCGAACGGCACTTCGTCGAGGCCCTCCATTTCGCGCTGGAATTTCAGGCAGAACACTTTGCGAGCACCGGGCCGTGCGGTGTTCCCCGTCAGGTTGCTATCGCCGCCGCCGCAACTCATCTGTCGATTAATTCTCCTAGGTTCAGCATACTACGGGGACCGGCATACCCTACCGTCTTCCCATCAGGACTTGCTCGGTGCCGAGATGGCCGGCCGCAAAATTCCACGCCGAGCCCGCCAGATACAGCAGCCAGGTACGGTACGTTTCCCGGCCCACCAGTGCGATCGCCTCCCGTTCGTTCCTTTGCAGGTTCGCGACCCACGCGCGGCACGTCCGACCGTAGTGCTCGCGCCGCTGCTCGATGCGCAGGATTTCGAAGCCCGCGTTTTCCGCCTCGCGGACCACGGCGGACAAATGCGCCAATTCGCCTCCGGGAAACACCCGATCCGCCACGAATCCGCTCTGCCGATCGTCCTTCGCGGGTTGCGGCCTCGTGATGCCGGTATTCACGAAGCGGCCTCCGGCGGCCAGTAAAGCGTGGATCTTTCGGAAATATGTGCCCAGCCGCCGCCGGCCCACGTGCTCGAACATGCCCACCGAAGCGATTTTGTCGAACGTCCCGGAAAGGTCGCGGTAATCCGCCAATTCAACCGCGACACGCCCGCTCAATCCTCGTTCGGCGATCGCCTCCCCGACAAATTTGTGCTGCTCCGCGCTCAAAGTGCAACCGGTGGCGGAAACGCCATAGCGCCCGGCGGCGTGGAAGATCAAGCCGCCCCAGCCGCATCCCACATCCAGAAAACGGTCGCCCGGACGCAGGTCGAGTTCGCGGCAGAGACCATCCAGCTTGGCTTCCTGCGCTTCGTCCAGGCTACAGCCGGGCGGATCGAAGTAGCCGTCCGAATACACCATGCGCGAATCCAGAAACAGCCGGTAAAACGCGTTGGAGCGATCGTAGTGGAACTGAATGTTGCTGGCGGCGCGGTCTTTGCTCTGCCACCAGCTTTCTATACGGGGCACCCATTTCGCGGCCCAGGCATAGAGCCAGTGCCGCCATCCGCGCCGGGAATGACTCTGTTTGAAGCGCAGCGCCGCGAAGAGGTCCCCACTTACATCGAACTCTCCCCGCAGAAAAGCCAACGCCGCCGAGTAATCGTCGGCCGTCAGGAACTTGCGTAGCTGTTGTTCGTCCGCAACGGAAATGGTGAAGGCCGCTGGCCCATCACCGTGCTTGATGCTCGTGCCATCGCGGTATCGGACCGTATATGGGACCGCCGCGGTGGTTCTGGTTTCCACATCTTCAGCGGGCATGATGTCCTCGCTATTTATTTTGCACCGCCGAGGCTGCGCCCGGCGAAGCGCTACGATCAGAAAGGATAGGTATGCTTCGACAAAGGAGAACCGTGAACGCAACGCTCGTATTGTTCTGCTCGGCCGGGTTCCTGGCCCTGGCGATCGCCTCCGCGGCAGATTACCCCCAGGCGCGGATCTCCAACGGTATTCTGCGTGCGACGTTGTTGCCGCCCGACGCCGAAAACGGTTACTACCGCGGCACCCGGTTCGACTGGTCGGGTGCAATTGCGAGCCTCGAATTCCAGGGCCACGAATATTTCGGCCAATGGTTCGACCGCTACGATCCCAAGATTCACGACGCCATCATGGGACCGGTGGAGGAATTCCTCACGCGCGGCGCGGGATTGGGCTATGGCGAGGCGAAGCCGGGCCAGAGCTTCGTCAAGATCGGGGTGGGCGCTGTGCGTAAGCCCGACGAGCCTCAATTCCAGCAGTTCCACACCTACGACATCACCGATAACGGAAAGTGGACCGTCTCGAAAGCCGCCGATTCCGTGGAGTTCACGCACGAGATCGGCGATACCCTCGGGTATTCCTATATCTACAAGAAGACCGTCCGCCTTGCGCCCGGCAAACCGCAAATGACGCTCGAGCATAGCTTGAAGAACACCGGCCGCAAGACCATCGAGACCAGCGTTTACGAGCACAACTTCTACATGCTGGATCGCCAGCCCGCCGGTCCCGATTACAGCGTGCGATTTCCGTTCGAGGTTCACGCCCTGGCCGATTTGCGGGGCTTGGCCGCCGTGCGCGGCAACCAGCTCACCTACCTGGCGGAGCTCGAGGGCGGCGGCCAGTATGTGTTTACCGAACTGACCGGTTTCGGCGATTCACCGCGCGATTACGATATCCACATCGAGAACCGCAAAGCCGGAATCGGCGTGCGGCAAACATCGGACCGGCCGATTGCCAAGCTGATGTTCTGGTCTATCCGTTCCACCGTCTGCCCCGAAGCCTATATCGATCTCAAGATCGAGCCCGGCCAGGAAGCCCGGTGGAAGATCGATTACGAGTTCTACACGCTGCCGCGCTAGTTAACCCACGAGCTCGATCTGCATCGCCAGATTCATGACCGGGACCACCTCGCGATACACGGCTAGCATCGACTCCACCAGGTCAAGGCCGGTCGAGCCCCGCACCTCGCTTTCGTTCATCCGGTAATAGAGCTGAAACCCGGCCCAAAGGTTCTTCGGCGCGGCTTCCAAAACCCGCCGCAGCTTCAGCGGCCCTGGATAATCGGCGCCCGAAAACACCGCCGATTCCCCGCCCCAACTGCCGGCATGTAGCAGAAAACCTTCCCGCCGCACCAGCCTTTCGAGTTCCCGCGCCATGGCGCCGCGCGGCTTCAATGCCGCCAGCAGCCGATGCCAGTCCCAGTCCCGCTGCAACGCGAATTGGCCATGCTCGCGCGGGGCCTTCTCGTAGCCGCGTTCAATTTGCAAGCCGAACTTCGCACTCCGCTCTTCGGTATCTACTTCGAGGAAAAGCTTCGAGCAGCCGAAGCTTACATTCGAGGAAACCGGTTTCGCCAGCCGGTTGGCGCGAGGCAGGTAGCCGATCCACTTCCAGAACACGCCGCGCCCCCACCGCTCCGTAACGAACGGCTGGCCGTAACGCGCTTCCAGCGCCAGTTTCAGAATGCGCGTGATGCGCTCGTGCTCGTTCAGGTTGCCCACGTGAATGCCGCGATCGAAATCGAGGAACTCGGGCCGAAACCCGCAAGCCACTCCCAGGCCGGGAATCACCAGCGGACGGACGGCCTCACGAATGTTCTTTCCCGCCATCGGTTTCGCCTCCTATCGGGAGCCAATATTGTAACTCCCAGGTGCTACAATGTAGCACATGAAGACCGCTTCCGTCCGCGATCTCCACATCCGCACTTCCGAGCTGGTAAGCGAAGCCGCCGCGGGCGCCGTCATCGTGATCGAGCGCCGCGGCCAACCCGTGGTGGAACTGCGGCCCATTGCCAGGAAGCGATCCCGGCCGCGGCTGCCCGAGATGAGCAGGATATGGCGGCGCTTTCCGGCCGTGGCCACCGATAGCGGCCGCTTCCTGGAAGAAGACCGCTAGCGCATGTATCTCGATTCGGCCTACATCGCCAAGTATTATGTGAACGAGCCGGATGCTCCCGCCGTGCGCAAGCTGATACGCCGGGCGGATTCCGTGTGTTCCTGTGCTCTCGCCCTGGCGGAGGTGGTGTGCGTCTTCCATCGGCATGCGCGAGAGGGATCGCTCACGCCGACGCAAGCTCGGGAGTTGATCGATCTATTCCGCGGCCACGTCGAGAAGGACGTCTGGAATCTGATACCCCTGACCGAGGGGTTGTTGCGGAGGACGTCCATGTTGGTCCGCGGCCTTCCGCCGGATATCCCGTTGCGGGCCGGCGATGCCGTTCACATCGCCGCGGCGCTCGAGGCCGGCGAACCCGATATCTGGACTAACGATCGCCACCTGCTGCGCGCCGCGCCCCATTTCGGCATCGCCGGACGCAGTATCTGACTCTTCGATCAACTGAACTCGATCGACGCAATCACCATCTGCGGCATCGCCTGGTTCCAGCCCTCGGGCACGCTGTCGAAAGCCAGCCGGAACGGCTTGGTCTCGCCCGGTGCCAGTTTGCCCATCTTGCGGCTCACGATCGCTACTCGCTCGCGCAGAACCACCTGCCCGTAGCTATCGTAGAAAACGCAGTTGATCTCCACCGTCTCCAGCACCCGGTCGCCCCGGTTTTGGATGTTGCCCGTAATCTCCACGATCTGCTGCTTCAGGTAGCTCTCGTGCGCCTGCATTTCGGCATCGGTGATTTTCAGGAAGCCGCCGCGGATGTATGCGCGCGCTGGCCCGCTGAGCGTGGGAGGCGCGGGCGCCGGGCGCTCCGATGCCCGGTTCAGATAGAGGAATCCGGCCAGCCCCGCCACCAGTACCAGCACGATCACAATCAGGACCGGCGGGATGGAGAGCTGCCTCTTTTCAACGGGTGCCGTCTTATTTGCCGCCAACGGTCATTTCTCCGATCTTGAGCGTGGGCGCCGCCACCGAGCCGCGAAACTCCAGGTCGGAACCCACTTCCTCCAGACCCATGAGCATATCGCGCAGGTTCCCGGCAATGGTCACTTCCGAAACCGCGAACGCCAGCTCGCCGCCGCGAATCCACAAACCCGCCGCGCCGCGCGAATAATCGCCGGTGACGATGTTCACGCCCATGCCAATCAACTCCGTCACAAAAAACCCGTTCGAGATTCCGGCGATAATCCGCTCCGGAGCTTGGACGCCTTTTTCGATGTAAAAGTTCCCGTGCCCGATGCCGGCATTTCCCGCCAGCGCGCGCGAGGCGTTGCCGGTGGTCTTCATTCCCAATTTGCGCGCGGCGTAGGTGTTCAGCAGGTAGCTTTTCAACACCCCGCGGTCAATCACCACCGTGCGCCGCGAAGGCACTCCCTCGTCGTCGAACGGCGACGTGCCGAATAGGCGCGGAATGGTTGCGTCATCGATCACCGTCAGCCGTTCGTTCGCCACCGGTTGGTCCAGTTTGTCCGCCAGGAACGATTCGTGCCGGTAAATCATCATCCCGTGCACCGCTTCGAACAGGCTGTCGAGCAGCGAGCCCGCCACGCGCGCTTCGAACACCACCGGCACCTTCGCGGTGGCCACCTTCACCGGGTTGAGACGGCGCAGGGCGCGCCGCGCCGCCGTGCGGCCCACGTGCTCGGGCGATTCCATCGCGGCCAGCGTGCGCGCCGCGCTGTGCCAGGAATCGCGCTCCATCGAATCGCCTTCCCGCGCCACCGGCACCGTGCCCACCGAGCAGTAGCTGGTGCGGTATTCGCCCGCGAAACCGCGCGAATTGGCAAAGATATTCCGGCCGGCATGGGTATCGAAGGACGCGCCTTCCGAGTTCACGATGCGCGGATCTTCGGACAGCGCGGCTTCTTCGGCGCGCTTGGCCGCGTCGATCTTGCAATCGGTTTCCAGGCGCTCCGCTTCCGGCGAGTAGAGCTCCAGATCGCCCTCGATCTTCCCCAGTTCCTCCGCTTCCGGCAGCCCCGCGTGCGGATCTTCGGTGGTCACGTCCGCCAGCTCGATAGCCGACCGCACCAGCCGCTCGATGCCGTCGCGCGAGAGGTCCGAGGTATAGGACGATCCCGTCCGTTTGCCGATCAAAATGCGCAGCCCCGCCGCGCGCGAACCGGCTTCCTTCAAATTCTCCAGCTCGCGCATGCGCACCGTGGCCGAAAACTCGTCGCCTTCCGCGATGGTGCACTCCGCGTCACCGGCGCCGGCCGCCAGCGCCCGTTTGACGATCTCGTCCGCCAGTTCGAGCAGGTGGTTCTCGCTCACGCCGTGCCTCCCACCGTCAGCCGGTCGATCTTGAGGGTCGGAATCCCCACTCCCACCGGAACGCTCTGGCCGTCTTTACCGCAGATGCCTATGCCTTCGTCGAGCCGCAGGTCGTGCCCCACCATGCTGACGTATTTCAGCGCTTCCGGCCCGTTACCGATCAAGGTGGCGTTGCGAATCGGCCGCGTGAGATGCCCGTCTTCGATGAGGTAGCTCTCCGACGCCGAGAACACGAAATTGCCGCTAGTAATATCCACCTGCCCGCCGCCGAAATTCGCGCAGTAGAGCCCTTTCGGCACCGAGCGGATAATGTCTTCCGGATCGCTTTCGCCCGCCAGCATAAAAGTGTTGGTCATGCGCGGCATGGGGATATGGGAATAGCCTTCGCGCCGCCCGCTGCCAGTGGATCGCGACCCCATCAGCGCGCTCGAAAGCCGGTCCTGCAGATAGCCGCGCAGAATGCCATTTTCGATCAGCACGTTGCGTTGCGTAGGATGCCCTTCGTCATCCACGTTGAGCGAGCCGCGGCGGCTGGCGAGGGTGCCGTCATCGATCACGGTGCACAACTCGCTGGCCACCTTCTGCCCGATGCGGCCGCTGAACGCCGAAACCCCCTTCCGATTGAAATCGGCTTCCAGGCCGTGGCCCACCGCCTCATGCAGCAGGATGCCCGGCCATCCGGGACCCAGCACCACGGTCATCTCGCCGGCCGGCGCCGGCGCTGCATCCAGCATCGCCACCGCTTCGCGCGCGGCTTCGGTGGCGAAGTGCTCGGGTGTTTTCTCATGCAGAAAATACCCCAACTCCACCCGTCCCCCGCCGCCGGCATGTCCCCGCTGCGCAGGCCCGCCGTTGCGCCGCGCCAGCGCCGAAATGCTCAGACGCGCCAGCGGCTGCCGGTCCGTGGTGAGCACGCCATCGCTCGAGGCCACCAGCACGTGGCGCAGGTTGTCGGCGTACATGGCCTGCACTTGAAAGATGCGGGCATCGTGCGCGCGCGCCGCCCGGTCCGCCCGCTTTACCAGGTCCACGCGCTCTCGAAACGCGGTCTCCGTGGGCGCCGTCACCACGGGGTACAGGTTGTGCCGGGCGCCTTCCTGTAAGTTGAATTTTTCGATCTTACTCGGCCCGCGAGCGATGTGGGCCGCCACCCGCGCCGCTTTGCGGATCCTCTCCGGCGCCAGGTCGTCGCTATAGGCGTACCCGGTGCGCTCGCCGGCAATCACGCGCACGCCCACGCCCACCGAGACGCCCTGCGCGGCGCTCTTGACCATGGATTCGTCAATGCTGATGGAACTGGTGGGCAGGTATTCGAAGTAAAGATCGGCATAATCGCCCCCCTGAGAAAGCGCTTCGCCCAGGTAGCCCTCTAAGTCTCCCCTCGTAATCTGAAACCGGTTGGAGAAAATCGACTCGCAAAACTCCATATGTCTTTCAGGCTAGCACCGGCTTCAAGCTCGATTGTGAACAGACGATGCGCGATAGGCCAGAGGCCTCGAGTGGGCGATCAGCGAATGAAATCGATTTGGCTAATGCCGGCCGAGAGAATCGGCTCGAACTCGTGCCGGTCGGCAGTTACCAAGCGGGCTCCAAGGCGGCGCGCCAATGCTAACGCACAGCAGTCCGCGAGAGAAATCCTGCGATGCACAGCTTTGAGGCCCCCGGCGTCCCTCCAGAATTCCGAATCCATGTCGGTTCGATCCTCGATTCCCAAGCCAAGTAAATCCGAGATCGCGGCCTCGGCCGCATCCTGATTTGAGGCCCGGAAAAAGTCGTAGTAGACTTCGCATAGGTTCAAAGCATGCGCATAACACTTCTCGGGATCTGACAGGACATTTTCAACCACGCCGGCACCAGGTTCGTCGCGAAGAAATGCGATCAGCGCGGAAGCATCGATCACCGTGCTCACGAATGCTCCAGTCGCAGTTCGTCCGCCTTACGAGCGATGAATTCTTCGCTACTCGTCGGAACAAATTTATACTTGCCCCGAACCGGTGCGGGGGCTCTGTTCGGATGGACTATGGAAGAAACTCTTGGGCCGGGTGCCGTTGCCCGAAGCAGCAACCGGCGGACACCCGCCACCATCTCTCTTGCTTCATCCAGCGTCACCCTTCGCTCATCGGAATGAACGGCAGCGTTGCGCAGTTGTGACCACTTCTCGATTGGCTGCAATTCGTTTGGGTCTGCGCTCTGTCGTTGCGCTGCAACGAGGGATTCGAGCACGACACCGGCGACAACGATCGCGGCCGCCGGCATCTGAAGGGAGAGAAGGGTTTCCGCTTCTTCCAGAAAGCGCAGATGGATGTGCTTGTTAGAGAGTTGAATCGCAGCCGTGAGGTGCTCGGTCACATCTTGCGGCAGGAGCGGTGCAGCCATGCGAATTCCTCACCAATAGTATGGCCTATTTGGCGCTGCCCCAGGGCCGACACGATTCCAGGGTTTACTCACCCAGGTGGAGAGCCTTGATCAGTTTGTCTGCGGTTTGAATGACTGAGGCAGCTTCCTGCATTGTTGCCTGCCGCCCCTTGTGAACGACTGCATTGCGGAGTGAGTTGGCTGCGTTGAGATCTGGCAAGATCTGCCGTACTGGGTGGTCAGCTCGGACGACCAAGGGCAGCTCAACGTTGATCTTATAAGCCATCCCGATCTCACCTCGGTACACCTTGATGGTGGGTTTGGATATTCCTGCTTTTTCCTTCACGTCTTCCAGATAATCGGTGAGTACGTGCTCAATGGAAAAGTATCCGAGGAGCAACGCATACGTAAAATCCTGGTTTATTCTGAGTTCCTCAGCGGCTTTGACCAATATCGCTTGTGGGCCGGGAATGGATTCGCCACTCGCAAGGAATCGAGTAATCGTCGGCCCAACGCGTTCCGGATCGATGGCGGGCGGTGCCAGAAGGGCGGGATTTATGCCCCACGGCATGCCCTCGATACGAATATCCATCGCGTGAAGGCGAGTGAGGCGATCGATCTCGGCCAGTCGCAATTCCTCTTCGGTGTACTCACGCACCCCGGCCCGGACAACCGGATAATCGCCGGCGAGGTCATTGGGCATCCGAATCGTCACGTCACCCGTGAAAGCCCGATAAGCCAATATGAACCTCTCAAGGACCCGGCCATGCCTAGTCTTCTCTTCTTCAGTCAAATTCCCGGTGTCCTCGACATCGTACTGAATGAAAAGCTCCGTGAACGCCCGCGGCTTAAAAAGACGGTAATACTGAACCCCGTCCTCAAAGACGTAGATGAGCTGGCCGTTGGCGTCCAGCGCTATTCGATCCCGTGCCGGCATCGTGATAGGCCTTTCTAGGGACCAGTCAATCACCCCGTCCTGCACCTCGCGGCGAATCGTATTGTTGAAATCGAGCGCCTCCACCGGATTGAAATGGCGGTACAGGAGAACACTTGCGTGCTTACCGTCCACAGCGACTGGAAACGCCGAATGCTCTGGGATCGCAATCCGGCCCGGATAGAAAAGCGTGACGAAACGGCCACCCTTCGGCATAATGCCATTCTGTCACTGCGCGCCGAAAACTTCGCGCCGAAACGGGCCCTCGAGGAAGTTGCCGTTGCGCCGGATTAGTACCCACAACTCGGCTTCTGCCTGGGGCACACAGGCCAAGACCAATATTGACCCCGACAAACGCCCTGACGCCAACTCAAGCACATCGCCCAGCCAGCGGGCACGGGACTCCGTCCTTCCCGCTATCATGAAATCATGCGCGCTCGAGGGAAGCTGCTGCTCGCACTCGTCCTAGCGGCAACGGCCTCCGCGCAGGATCCTCGCGAGCTGGTCCGCCGCGCCATCGCTCAAGACCAACTCGATTTGATGCGCATGAAAGACTACACCTGGCACGCCCAGTCCGTCGAGCGCCACTTCGATTCTCACGGCAAAGTCGAGTCCACCAAGCGCGAAGCCTGGGAAACCCTGGTCCTCTACGGCCAGGCGCAGCGCCGCATGCTCGAGCGCGACGGCAAACCGCTCAGTCCCGAAGAGCAGCGCGCCGAGCAGCGAAGACTCGATCAGGCCGCCACCCGCCTGAGCTCCGAAACACCGGCCGAAAAACAACGCCGCCTGGACGAAGCCGAAAAGCGGCGCAAACACGAGTTCGCCTTCCTCACCGAGATCCCCGACCTCTTCGATCTGCGCCTCGAAGGCGATGCCATCGTGGACGGCCGGCCCGTCTGGGTCGTCTCCGGCAGCCCGCGCCCCGGCGCCCAGCCGAAAAGCCGCGATGCCAAGATGCTGCTCAAAATGCGCGGCCGCATGTGGATCGATAAATCCACCTATCAGTGGGCCAAAGTGGAAGCCCAAACCATCGGCACCATCTCCTGGGGCTGGTTTCTGGCCCGCCTCGATTCCGGCGCGAAGATGACGTTCGAGCAGACCGAAGTCAATGCCGAAACATGGCTCCCCAAGCGCCTCTTCGTGAGCGGCAGCGGCCGCGTCGGCTTGATCAAGCGGCTCGCCGAAGACCAGGAAATCCGCTGGAGCAATTACAAGAGGTTCTCCGTGGATTCCCGAGTGCTTGCCGACCCGCCGCCCACCGGCCCCAGACATTAGCGTCCGCTAACCTCCTTTACAAACAAACCTACAAACCTTTACACGTTCGCCAGCTCTCCGCCACGTCACTAACACTAGAAGGAGGGTCGTATGGCGGCTTTAAGGGTCTTATTGGATCCCACCCGAAGAGGAAGGGAAGCGGAAATGCTCGAAGACAATCTGCGCCAGCGGATCGTGGGGCAGGAGGACGCCATCCGCCAGATCGTCGATCTCTATCAGACTCATCTGGCCGGTATGTCGAACTCCGGCCGCCCGGTCGGCAACCTCTTGTTTCTGGGACCTACCGGTTCCGGCAAAACCCGCACCGTCGAGGCGCTCGCCGAAAGCCTGGTGGGTGATCCTCGCGCCGTGCTCAAAATCGATTGCGGAGAGTTCCAGCACAGCCATGAGGTCGCCAAGCTCATCGGTTCGCCTCCCGGCTACCTGGGCCATCGCGAAACCCATCCCCTGCTGAGCCCGGAGGCGCTGACCCAGTATCACAACGACCGCGTCAAGCTCAGCTTCGTGCTCTTCGATGAAATCGAAAAAGCCAGCGACGCTCTTTGGAACATGCTGCTCGGCATTCTCGATAAGGCGACCCTTACCCTGGGAGACAACCGCCGCGTCGATTTTTCGCGCGCCATCATTTTTCTCACCAGCAACCTCGGAGCATCCGAGATGGAAGCCCTGCTGCGGCCGCGTCTCGGTTTCGCCCCTCCCCCCGCCGCATCCATCGCCACGCGCCAACAGCTCGCCGGCAAGATCGGCAGTGCCGGAGTGGAAGCCGCCCGCCGCCGCTTCACGCCCGAATTCCTCAACCGCCTGGATAAGATTGTTGTCTTCCGTCCTCTGGGCGATGCCGAATTGCGCCGCATTCTGGATATCGAGTTGGCCGGCGTCTTCGAGCGCCTCGAATCCGCCACCGGCCACACCGGCATCAAGTTCAAGTTCGATACCGGCGCCCGCAACCTTCTGCTGCGCGAAGGCACCGACCCCCGCTATGGCGCCCGTCATCTGAAACGCGCCATCGAGCGATTGTTCGTGCAGCCGCTCTCCAACCTGGTCGCCACTTCTCAGGTGGAACCGGGCGACCAGGTCTTCGTGCATGCCGATTCGCAAACCGGCCGCCTCGCATTCCTAAAGGAATTCAAGGGAGTGGCCCCGGCCCTCGAAGCCTCGGCCGAAACCTCGGCCGCCGCCTAGGACCGGCACTCGGTACCATCGAATGTACGTACCGGTCCGCCGCAAGTACACGTGGGACTCGATCTCAACCCGCATCCGGGTCATCATGGGATTGCGGTCCAGAAAGAGTCGCCCAAAAGGTTCGGATCGTCGTCAATAAGTCTCCTAAGCTAAGCCGGGGTGCTCGTCACACCCCGGTTTTTTTTTGCGCGCCTTCCCAATAGTTAACGAATCCCGCCGCCCTGTTCGAGCATCCCCAGACAAAAGGAGAAGACTGCATGCGAACACTGTTGGCGTTGTGTTTTCTGACCCCATTGTGGGCCCACGCGGGTGCCGGTGCCATGAGCGACGCGGAGCGCGCCTACCTGCTCGACCAACTCGAACAATCCCGCAAGGGTGTGCTGGCCAGTATTGAAGGTCTCACACAGGCGCAATGGACCTTCAAACCGGCGCCCAACGTGTGGAGCGTCCAGGAGTGCGCCGAACACATCGTCCTCGCGGAAAGCTACATTTTCGAGGGCTCCCAGCACGTCTTGAAGACGCCCGCCGTGGACCGTCCCGAAAAATCCAATTCCGATGCCGATCGCACGCTCGTGTCCCAGATTCAGGATCGCAGTAAGAAGGCCACCGCGCCCGAACCGCTGGTTCCGAGCCACAAATTCGCCACTCCCGCCGACGCCGCTCAAGCCTTCACCGCCGCCCGGGACAAGACTGTCGCTTATGTGAAATCCACCCAGGACGATCTGCGGACCCACGTGGCGCCCGGCCCCGCGGGACCGATGGACGCCTATCAATACCTTCTCCTGCTCGCCGCCCACTCCGCTCGCCACACCGCCCAAATCCTGGAAGTGGAAGCCAACCCAGCCTATCCCAAACCATAGAGTGGAGCAGACCTAAGTGGGGCAGGCTTAATAAGTCGGCTTAAGTCTGCGGCGGGCTTTAAGCCTGCCCCTGGAGTTTCTACATTTTCTCAAGCAGCAGCAGCGCGGACGAGCTGAGCATCGGACCGTTCCCCCGCCCTTCCACCAACCCCGTCAACACCTTCCGCCATCCCCCTCCATCCCTCGCGCTACACTCCAAACGTGCACTCGTCCCTGCCCCACCCCGACTATCCGCTTATGCAATTGGCTTCGTTCCGTCGCCCCCCTCCACCTCCGCATCCTGCACCATCCGCACCACTTACCCTCCCCATCCCCTCCCCCAAATGGCTTCGTTTCGCCATTTCCTCTCCCCCTCCTCCGCCTGCCGAAATTTCGGCACGTGCCACAAAAATGGCGCGCTCGGCACCCGCTAGCGCCAATCAATACAATCAGATACCATGGTCCTAAAGGTGCATTTGTCAGTTTGCGGTTCGCCATCCAACCTATGACCTCCCGCCTCTCGCTCATCCTCGCGCTCGCACTCGTCCCGTGCGCCTTAGCCCAGGACGCCGCTCCTCTGAAGCTCACCCTCCACGACGCGGTCGCCATGGCCCTCCAAAAGAATCCCCTGGTCATCCTCGCCAACCTCAGCGTGGGCCAGAGCCATCAGGATGTTCGGGTGGCCCGTTCCGCCCTCCTGCCCCAAGGCGTCGGCACCCTCGGCGAAAGCGCCCACCGCATTAATATCGATACCGCCTTCGGTTCCGCCATCCCCGGTTTTCCGCAGCACCTCGGGCCTTTCGATGTCTTCCAGACCGGAGTGGAATTCAACGCCACCATCTTCGATCTCACCCTCTGGCATCGCTACCACTCCTCCCAGGCCGGTGTCACCGCCGCCCGCGCCCAGGAAATGACCGTCCGCGAGGAGAGCGTTCTGCTGGTCGTCTCGCAGTATCTCGGCAGCCAGCGCGCCGCCGCCGATGTCGCCGCCGCCCAATCGCGCGTCGAGCTCGCCCAAGCCCTCTACGATCAGGCCGCCGACCTCCAGAAGAACGGTGTCGGCACCGGCATCGATACCCTCCGCGCCAACGTCCAGCTCCAGAATGAAAAGCAGCGCCTCATCGTCGCCCGCACCCAGCTCCAGACTTCCCTGTTCGGGCTCGCCCGCCTCCTCAACATCGATCCCCAACGTTCCATTGAGCTGGCCGACCAGGTCCAGTTCTTCCAGACCCCCGAAATCTCCGCCGATCAAACCCTCGCGCACGCGTACAGCACCCGCCCCGAGTTGCGCCAGATCGCCGCCCAGCAGCACCAGGCCGAGCTCGCCCTGCGCACCGCCAAGGATGCGCGCCTGCCCACCGTCACCGCCACCGGCGTATGGGTGGAGCAAGGCCTCGGCCCGACCAGTGTCATCCCCGTCTATCAATATGAAGGCGACCTGAACATCCCGCTTTTTACCGGCGGCCGCATCCGCGCCGAGCAGGCCAAGGCCGAGCTGGCCATACGCCAGCTCCAGCAGCAGGAGCAGGAGACCCGCAACCGCATCGCGCTCGAAGTGAAAACCGCCATCGCGCAGCTCGATTCCGCGCGCAACGAAGTCACCGTCGCCAACCTCGGAATCGATCTCGCCCGCCAGGAGGTCGAACAGGCCCGCGACCGCTTCCAGGCCGGCGTCGCCAACAATATCGAAGTCATCACCGCGCAGGACGAGCTCGCCCGCGCCAGCGATAACCAGATCGCCGCCCTCTACCGCTACAACCAATCCCGCGCCGGCCTGGCGCACGCCGCCGGCCAGATGGAGGCGCTGTACGGAAAATAGGTTCGTCAACCCGTGGGTCGTCGCCATGACGGTCATGCTCGCGACCTTCATGGAAGTGCTCGATACCAGCGTCTGCAACGTGGCGCTGCCGCACATCGCCGGCAACCTTTCGGTCTCCTCCGATGAAGCCACCTGGGTGCTCACTTCCTACCTGGTCTCGAACGCCATCATCCTGCCCATGGGCGGCTGGTTCTCCATGATGTTCGGCCGCAAGCGCTTTTACATGATCTGCGTGGCCCTCTTCACTATTAGTTCCGCCCTCTGCGGCCTCGCCCCCTCGCTCGGCGCGCTCATCCTGTTCCGCACCCTGCAAGGCGTGGGCGGCGGCGCCCTGCAGCCTATGTCGCAGGCCATCCTGGTCGAAAGCTTCCCGCGCGAAAAGCAGGGCATGGCCATGGCCATTTTCGGCATGGGCGTGGTGCTGGCTCCCATCATCGGCCCCACCCTGGGCGGCTGGATCACCGACAATTTCACCTGGCGTTGGATCTTCTACATCAATATCCCCGTGGGCGTGCTCTCGTTGATGCTGACGTCTTTCCTGGTCTACGACCCGCCCTATCTGGTACGCCGCGGCTTCCGCGACGGCTTGCGCATCGATTACTTCGGCTTCGGCCTGCTGGCGCTCGGTCTCGGTTCGCTCGAAGTGGTGCTCGATGAAGGCCAGCGTAACGATTGGTTCGGTTCCAACTTCATCGTCGTTTTCTCCGTCCTCGCCGCCGTCTGCCTGGTCTCCGTGGTGTTTTGGGAACTCCACCACGAGCACCCCATCATCGATTTCCGCATACTCAAGAACCGTAATTTTGCGCTCGGCACGGCTTCCATGTTCATGCTCGGTATCGTCTTGTACGCCTCCACCGCCATGCTGCCGCTGCTGCTCCAAACCTTGATGGGATACACCGCCATGCTGAGCGGCCTGGTGCTCTCGCCCGGCGGATTGGTGGTGCTGTGCGCCATGCCCCTGGTCGGCATGCTGATTCGCAAGTATGAAGCCCGCTGGCTCGTCATCGTGGGCGTGTTGCTTTCCGCCACCGGCCTGCTGATCATGTCGAAGTTCAATCTGTACATCGATTACGGAACCGCCATGTGGTCGCGCATGGTGCAGAGCGCCGGCTTTGCGTTTCTTTTCGTGCCCATCAGCACCGTCTCGGTGGCGCTCATCCCCAGGGAACGGATGAACTATGCCACCGGCCTGTTCAACCTGGCGCGCAACATCGGAGGCAGCACCGGAATCGCCACCGCCGTCACCATGCTGGCGCGGCGCGCCCAGTTTCACCAGCAGCGGCTGGTCGAGCATCTTACGCCCTTCGATGCCAACTACCGCCAGATGCTGGCGGGCACCACCCAGATGATACATACTCACGGCTCGTCGCTGCCGGATGCCGCCGCCCAGGCCCACGGGCTGCTCTACATGAACGTTTTGCGCCAGGCAAGCATGCTGGCCTTCTCCGACACCTTCTGGGTGATGGCTCTTTTGTTCGTTCTCGTGATTCCTTTGATGTTGCTGGTCAAAAAGGCTGGTCCGCTGCGCGGCCCGGTACCGATGGAGTAGAAACTTATGGCGGATTCAACCGCATTAATGTCGCAATCCGAAACAAGCCCGGGACCCGCCGAACGTCCCGGCCCCCAATCGAACGGCTCCCGCGCCAAAATCATTCTCTTAATTGTGCTCGTCGTGGGCGCCGCGGTGGGCGTCTGGACGTATCTGCATTATCGTTACCAGGTCTCGTCGGACGATGCTCAAGTGGATGGCCACGTCAGCGCCGTCGCCCCCAAGATCGCCGGCAACGTGATCGAGGTCGCGGTCAATGACAACCAGCCGGTGAAAGCCGGCCAGGTGTTGGTGCGCATCGACCCGCGCGATTACCAGGCCAAGGTCGATCTCGCCAAAGCCGCCGTGGGCGAGGCCGAAAGCCAGTTGCGCGCCGCCCAGGTAGGAGTGCCCTGGACCACCCAGACCACCGATGCCGGCACCACCGGCTCCGCCGCCGCTCTGGCCAATGCCGAAGCCGAGCTCGATCGCGCCCGCATCGCCTACGAGCAGGCCTCCGGTTCCGACCTGGCCTATGCCGAGGCTAATGTCACCACGCGCGAAGCCAGTAACGACCGCGCCCAGGCCGACCTGGCGCGCATGAAACCGCTGGTCGAGAAAACCGAAATTTCCCACTTGCAGTACGACGCCTACGTCGCCGCGGCCAAGGTCGCCGAGAGCGAGTTACAAGCCGCCCGCGACCGCCTGGCATCCGCCAAAAAGGAAGCCGCCATTCGCCAGGCCGCCTTCAACTCGGCCCAATCCCGCGTCAACCAGGCCAAGGCGCAGCTCGATGGCTCCATCGCCAATAAGAAACAGGTCGCCATCCGCACCGCCGATGTCGCCACCGCCGAGGCCGCTGTCGCCGCCGCCCGCGCCAACCTCGAAGCCGCCGAGCTGCAGCTCAGCTACACCACCATCGCCGCCCCGGTGGACGGTGTAATTACGCGCAAGAGCGTCGAAATCGGCCAGATCGTGCAGCCCGGCCAGGGCCTGATGACCGTCGTCCCGCTCCAGGATTCCTGGGTCATCGCCAATTTCAAGGAAACCCAGCTCGCCGATGTGCGGCCCGGCCAGCGCGCTGAAATCCACGTGGATATGTACGGCCGCAATATTGTCGGCCACGTCGATTCCATCGCCGGCGCCACCGGCGCCCGCATGAGCCTCCTGCCTCCCGAAAATGCCACCGGCAACTTTGTCAAAGTTGTGCAGCGCATCCCCGTCAAGATCCTGGTCGATCCTCAAGACGGTATAGTTTTACGACCAGGGATGAATGCCGATGTTACGATTTTCACAAAGGAGCGCTAACTGCCTCGGCGTTTGTATGCGCCTGTATTGTGCGGCCCTTTTCGCGGCTTCCGCCCTGGCGGGCAATGCGCAATTGCTGAGCCTTGCCTCGCGCGCCCAGTCCGATTTCGAGCGCGTGGCCCTGGTGGCTCAGCCGCAACTGGATGACGCCACTGCCTGCATCCAATCGCAAGCCGCCCTTCTGCCCGTAGCGCTGCCTCCCGAGTTGGCCGTGGTGTATTACCGCAAGGGTTACTGCACGCTGGTCGGCGCCCTGGTCGGTCACGAGCCCGCCGGCTTTCCTCCAGCCGCCGCCGCATTCGATAAAGCCATTGCCGCATCCGCCCCGCCCGTCTCTTCCGGCCTGCTCGTCATGGCATCCATCGCCCGCCTCGAGGGGTCTCTCGATCAAGCCACCCTCGACCGCGCGCAAGGCACCCTTGCCCGGGCCATCGCGCAATCGTCTTGCGGCAATTCGGCCATTATGGACGACGCCGTCTGCCATGGCGATCTCTCGCTGGCCCACTTGTGGATCGGCTGGGTCGATTGGCGCGACGGCAATCTCATCGGAGCCGCACGCGAATTTGCCCTTGCTCCCCCGTCCGCCTGGGCGGATTGGATCGCCGGCATGCGCCTGTTCGACAACCGGCATTTCGATCGAGCGGCCCGTCGTTATCAGGCCGCCATCGATCGCTGGCCGTCGGAGCGTAGCGAACTTTTCTGGCCCCAGCCCGATATCGGTCTAATGCTGACCGATCTGGGCGGCGCGCAACTTTTGGCCGGCGATCCGGCCGCCGCCATCGCCACCTTGGACCGCGCCATCAAGGACGATCCGCAACATGCGCGCACTTTTTACCTGCGAGCCCGCGCCAAAGAGCTCACCGGCCAAGCCGAAGCCGCCGAAACCGATTACAGCCTGGCCAGCCGTACCGCTTTCGCTTCCGCCCACGACCTGGCATCCGGCGAGGCCCATTTCTATCGCGGCATCCTTCTCTATCGCCGCAAGGATTTCCCCCGCGCCGAAGCGGAGTTTGCGAGCGCTCTGAATTTCGACATCCCCCAGAGCTTGCGCGCCGACACGGATGCCTGGCGCCATCTGGCCGCCGTCGCTTCCGGTTCCTGCGGCGCGTCGCGGCAGGAGTTGGCCCGCTCGCTGGGCATCGTTTCGCCCTATTTTCCGCGGCGCGAGGCACAAGCCGCCATTGCCGCCTGCACCGTAACTGCTTGGGCTGTGCCCGCCAAATAACCGGTTGTGCTACATTTCAGGGTAATATGCGAGGCGTAAATAAGGTCATCCTGCTAGGCAATCTCGGCAAAGATGCCGAGACCAAATTCACACCGAGCGGCATCTCGGTTTCCAAGTTCTCGCTCGCCACCGGCCGGCGCTCCAAAGATCAGCAAACCGGCGAGTGGAAGGACGTCACCGATTGGCACAACATCGTCATGTGGCGTACCGAGAACGTCGCGAATTATCTGCTGAAGGGCAAGCAGATCTATTTGGAAGGCCGGCTCGAGTCCCGCAGTTATGAGGACAAGGAAGGCCAGAAGAAATACATCACCGAAGTGGTGTGCGAAGCCAACAACGCGGTGCTATTGGGAGGCGGTGGCCGCGGCGAAGCCATACCCGACGCCGGCAGCGCCGATTTCGACCGCCCCGTTTCCATGCCCCGTTCCGCCCGTCCGCCGCAGCCCGCCGCCCCCGCGGCGCCGCCCGCCGACGAGCTCAACCAGGGCATCACCGACGACGACGTACCGTTCTAACCGGACGGGCCGTCAGCGCTTTACCCCACCACCGCCGGTAATTCGTCCATGGGCCCCATCCATTGCAGCTCGCGGTCCATGTCCGGATGGAGCCGGTACTTGCGCGCGACCGCCGCGATCTTCTCGCCGCGAATATCGATCTTCGCCAGGTCGTATTGGCCCACTCCGAAATCGCCGCAGTATCGCAGATACGCCAGCCACTTCGCGTCGATCCCCATGGCTTCCACGCCCACCCGGTCGGCCGCGATGAAATCGCGCGAAGCGATAGCGATCCGCGAAGGCACCGGCGTGCCCGACGATGGTCCGTTGCCTTCCATGCCCTCGTAGCCGTCGATCACCGCCAGGCCCCAAAACGGCTTCATGGCCTGCGCGCTCAGGAAGATGTTGTAGTGCGTCTGCCGCAGCCCGTTGTGCGTGATTCGTTTGTCGTTCCAGCCCGGCCGCTCCTTGGGAGCGCTATGCAGCGGAGCGCCCAGCCCCATGTTCTTCACCGAGAGCGTCGCGACCACCGTGTTGTGGGTCTTCAATATCGCGCTGCAAATGACAAAAGCGTCCGGGTCGAACAAGCGCCCCGCCAGCCGCGTGGGAGTGGCGTGCAGGTCGTAGTCGATCAGCGGAACGGTGAAAATCTTCCCTTCCCGGTTGAAATCGACCAGTTCCACGCGCTGCGAACGGTGCTCGGTTACCAGGCGTTGATAGCGGAACTGCTCGAAGCCCTCCATGGTGTCGCCGGCCGAGGATTCCGCCACCATCACCGGCCCTTTGAACCGCGGCTCCAGGTAGTCCAGAATGCCGTGCACCGCGTCCACGTGGGTGGCGGCGAGCTGGTTGGTAGTCGAGACGAAGTTCGGCTTGACGATCACGTACTTCTTGGTCGCGAGCGCCGGGCGGATCTGCTCGTCAATGGCTGCCAGCGCATCGGCGATATTCTTGCGCCGGTTCTCTCCCTTGACCAGCGAAACCGCCGAACGGCCGGGGGCGCCGGGCGGTCGCTCCGGCGTCGCCCCGAACCTTTGGGCCAGGAGGGGCCGCAAAGCGGGCGCCAGCGCCGTGAGCTGTAGCATCGTGCGACGGGTGAATGGGGTTGGCATGCGGGTGTTTCCTTGAATAGAATAGGATATTAGCATCCTTTGACTCTCCAGGAGGCTCGATGAACCGCTTCGATTCCCGCCGTAACTTTCTCGCCGCTGGATTGGCCTTGCCGGTTGCGGCATCCGCCACACGCTCTGCCGACTCCGGCGAGCAGGCACCCGCCAAACCGTCCGCCGCCAAACCGGTATTTCAATACCGCACGTTGGGCAAGACCGGGCTGAAGGTCACCAACGTAGGCTTCGGTTGCATGATCACGCAGGATGGCAGCGTGGTCGAACGCGGCGCCGACCTTGGCATCACGTATTTCGATACGGCCCGCGTCTACCAGGGCGGCAACAACGAGCGCATGGTCGGCGCGGCCCTGAAAGGCAAGCGGAAGAATATTGTGCTATCGAGCAAGTCCGGCGCGCACAGCAAGGTCGCTGCCTTGGCCGATCTCGATACCAGCTTGCAAACCCTCGGCACCGACTATCTGGATATCTGGTACCTGCACGGCAAGCAGAAACCGGAAGACATCACCGACGAGCTGATCGATGCCCAACAAACCGCTAAGCAGGCCGGCAAGATCCGCTTCGCCGGCGTCAGCACGCACATCGGGCAGCCCGAGTTGATGCCCTTCCTGGCGAAGCACCCCAAGATCGACGTGATTCTTACCGCCTACAACTTCACCATGCTCCCCATCATGCACCAAGTGATCGAGGAAGCCGAGCTGGCCGGCAAGGGCATCGTGGCGATGAAGATCATGGCCGGCGGGTTTCGCAGACTAAAACCCGAAGACCCCGCCTACAGCCGCCTGAAACAGGATGGCGCCATGCTCGCGGCCCTCAAATGGGTGATCCGCAATCCGCGCGTGCATACCACCGTCCCCAGCATGACCGACATGGACCAATTGGATGAGAACCTCAGAGCCGGTTCGGAGCCCTATGGTCCCAATGAAGACAAGCTGCTGACCGCGCAACTCGAGTTGATCCACCCCCTGTACTGCCGGATGTGCGGAGAATGCGATGGTCATTGCCGCCAGGGACTGCCGGTGGCCGATGTGCTGCGCTTCCTCACCTATGCCGAAGGCTACGGACAATTCTCTTTAGGCCGCGATCACTTCCTAGCGCTGCCTGCGAAACATGCGTCGGTGAAATGCAGCGAGTGCCCCGGCTGCACCGTCGAGTGCCGCCATGGCGTCAAGGTGGCCGAGCGGCTGATCCGCGCGCAGGAGCTGTTCGCGTGCTGAAGCTGGCGGCGGCCGCCGCTTTTTCCGCGCTCGTCCTGGCGGGCGCCGAGCCCTCCTGTAACCTGGTGCCGGGATGGGCGCAAACCAGCCATGCGCGCGAATATCAGGCCGACAACCTGTTCGAGTACATGGATGGCAACTCCGAAGGCTACCTGATCTACGGCTTTCAGAAGATGTGGGGAGTCACCTGCCAAAAGGGCGAGACCACTTTTGTGATCGACATTTCCCAAATGGCCGATACCGATTCCGCTTATGGCATGTTCACCGCCAACCGCGATTTGCGCCAGCCGCAACAGAAGATCGGAATGGGCGGCCAAATCGTACCGCGCCGCGCCATATTCGCGAAGGGAAGATATTACGTCGAGATCGCCGCCAATCCGGAAGGCGACTATACCACCGAGCTGCGGGAATGGACCGCGGCGCTCGAGAAGATCGTGGAAGGCGATTCCGTTCCGCCGGCTCCGCTTTCCTGGTTTCCCACCGATGGCCAACAGTCGCTGCGGCTGGTGCCGGAGAGCGTGCTGGGTATCCGCTTGTTGAAGCGCGGATACGTGGCGCAATACGACTATGGCAAAGGTTTCGTGGCGCTCGAAACCTCGCCCGAATCGGCCGCCGCGGTGTTTGAAAAACTGCGCGCGCGCTTTGCCGATAACTGGCCCGCCAAACTGTGCGATGAGGCATTTCAGACCGAGGATAAGTACCTCGGGCGATTGTTCGTATTTCGCAAAGGGCGCTACATTGCCGGCTATGCCGTAAAGGGTGAAGGCAAGGACGCGGCGGCACTGAGCGCGCGGCTCGCCGATAAGATGTAGTAGTAGAGGTTGTGCCAGTTTTATTGTCCCCTCCGGTAACGCGGGTTTTCGCCGCTTTGGTGATCGTTCTTACGGTGTCGATCGCGCGAGCGGGCGCCGATCCCCAGTTGAACGGCCGCGTCATCGATGAAAATGAAGCGCCGGTAGCGGGAGCGCGGATCACGGTGCGGCCGGCCGCGCCTCTGGCCACCATCTCCTGGCAGACCCAGACCGATGCCGCCGGCGCTTTCTCGCTGGCCCTGCCGGAGGCCGGCGATTACCTGATCGATGTCCAACGCGAAGGCTACTACGAGCTGAAAGATCGCGCCATTCACATTGAAGCCGCCGTGGAACTGAGCCTCGTCATCAACCCGGTTCGCGAAGTGTTTCAATCCGTGGACGTCAACGAGCAGCCCTCGCCGGTCGATATCGCCGAAGCCTCCAACAAAGAGCCTCTGACCGGCACCGAGATCAACGACATTCCGTATCCCGATAGCCATAGCCTGCGAAACTCGATGAAGATGCTGGCGGGGATTGTGCAAGATCCGGGCGGCGGGCTGCACTTCAACGGCTCGTCGGAGAACCAGGTCGAATACATGCTGAACGGTTTCGATATCGGCGATCCGATTTACGGCGAGTTTCAAACCACTCTCGCGGTCGAGGGAATTCGCTCGATGGATTATTCCTCCGGCCGCTACTCGCCGCAATTCGGCCAGGGCACCGCCGGCGTGCTCGCCATCAGCACCGAGAACGGCACCGACGCCTTTCACTACACGGCCACGGATTTCGTTCCGGGGCTGCAATTCCAGCAGGGGCTGCGGTTCGGTAATTGGTTCCCGCGCTTCGGAGTCTCGGGGCCCATCGTGCGCGGGCACGCCTGGTTTTCGGATACGTTTCAATCGGAATACACCAGCACGCTGATTACCGGGCTCCCGGCGGGTCAGAATGTGCAAAGCGGGTGGGCCGGCAGCAACCTCCTGCACGCGCAGGTGAATCCAACCCGCCGGAACATCCTCTATGCGGATTTCCTGGTCAACATCAATAACCAGGGCCGCGTCGGCCTCGGCCCGCTCGATCCCGTCTCGACCACGCAAACCGTCGACCGGCGCGAGTATTTCGAAAGTTTGAAGGACCAGTATTCCACCGGGCGGTTCGTGATCGAATTCGGGTACGCGCACAACGCGTTCTCCACCCACCAGACGCCCCAGGGGCAGAGTCTCTATGTGTTCTCGCCCGAAGGACGCGGCGGCAACTACTTCGTCACCGCCAACCAGACTTCCTCCCGCGATCAATGGCTGGCGCACGCCTATGCGCCGCAATTCTCTCTGTGGGGCACGCACCAGATCGAAGCCGGCGTGGATGCGGACGTTCTTCGCTACAACGGCGACTTCCACCGGACCGGCTATGAGATCGTCGGGCTGGCGGGCCAGGTCCTTTCGGAAACGTCATTCACCGGCGCGGGCGTGTTTGCGGTGCGGGATACCGCCATGGCCTCCTGGGTGCTCGACACGTGGCGGATTTCCAAGCGGGCGCAGATCACGGCGGGAATGCGGGAGGATTGGGACCAGCTCGCGCGAGCCATGGGCTGGTCGCCGCGAATTGCCTTCTCATGGGCGCCGTTTGCCGCGGGTGACACCCGTGTGGCCGGCGGATTTGCGGTGACCCACGACGCGGTCCGGTTGGACCCGTTCGGCCGCATTCTGGACCAGACGGCGCTTACCACCGAGTATGGGCCCACCGGCCTGACGCTGGGTCCGCCGGTACCCACCAGTTTCGCTGCCGGCTCCGGACTGAAACTGCCCCGCGCCAGCACGTGGAGTCTCGGCGTGGATCACGCGATTTCGACGCATGTCACCACCAGCCTGACCTACCTGCGCCGGCGCGCGACGGACGGTTTCAGCTTCCTCAATACGCAAGATCCGAATGCGCCGCCTTCGCTGCTGCCTCTGCCGAACAGCGTGGTCCCCGGCGTTTTTGCGCTCACCAAACTGCGCCGCGACGAGTACGATTCGATCGAGGTCTCCGTTCGTCAGACGTTCTCCGGCCAACATGAGTGGATAGCTTCCTATACGCGTTCGCGCGCTGAATCGAACGCCGTCCTCGACACCACCACGACCGTGCCGCTCGAAGTCTTGCCGGACCTGGTTCCCATGCCGTGGGATTCGCCCAACCGGCTGCTGGCGTGGGCTTACCTGCCGCTTCCCTGGAAGGATTGGTCGGCGGCGGTGCTGGCGGATGCGCGCACCGGTTTTCCGTTTTCCGTCGAGCAACAGACCGGGGTTATCGCGGGCGCGGTGGACTCTTACCGCTATCCGCTCAATTTCGATTTGAACCTGGCGATCGAGCGGTTCATCACGCTCCGCGGCTATCGCTTCGCGCTGCGCGCCGGAGCGGATAACCTCACGGACCACAAGAATCCCACGGCGGTGAATAATACGGTCGGGTCTCCGCAGTACTTACAGTTTCTAGGATATGAAGGCCGCCACTACGTGTTGCGGATTCGCTTCTTCGGGCACGCCAAGGCCAAGTAGATGTTCAGACTCGGAGTTATCGCATGAAGTGCTGGATGGGAATTGTTTTCACCGCTGCCCTATTCGGACAGCCATACCAGATCGGCGCGGATATCGGCTACGGCTTCTACCGCAACGGAACGATCTATTCCGCCACGGAAACCGCGCAAGTGGGGATTCGGAACCGCTTCGCGGCCGGCATCGATCTGGGGTACGAGTTTTCCGATTACGTTTCGGGGCAGTTTTCGTATCTCTATCACGATGGGCATCCGTTTCTGGAAGCGCCGGGTGTGAAGGCGGATATACAAGGGCAGTCGCAGGCGCTGACGGTGGAAGCGCTGTTCCATTTCAAAAAGCGCGACCGTCGCTTCCGCCCGTTCGTGGCCGGAGGCGCCGGCGGCAAAGGCTACATCATCGCCGGACCCGAACCGTTCCCGCAGCCGCTGCCGCAGGTGGCAAGCCTGACCACCAATGACGTATGGAAGGTGGTGTTCAGCGCGGGCGGCGGCGCGACATTCGCCCCGCGCCGTCACATGCTCCTGCGAGTCGAGTTCCGCGATTACTTGACAACCTTTCCGCGGCAGCAGATCGTCCCGGCTCCGCATAACACGGCCCGCGGGATCTTCGAGCAATTCACGCCGCTGGTTGGCGTGAGCTACACGTTCTGATACGCGGGCGGCCCGAGAGGCCTACGGAAGATATTTGTCATCGGAAGTGGCCGAAGCGGCGGCTTGCCGTGGGGTCGCTCCGTGCGGCCTGGGAGCGGAGCAGTTCGAATCGGGCACGAAGAAAATGGAGGAACGCGCTGGTGGTGGTCACGCCGGCGGGGGGCTTGCCCTGCATCCCGGATTGTATCCAGGCATCGGCGGTCTGTTCGGCAGCCGCATCTAGCGGAGCAGGGTTCCAGAGGGATCCGAACCAGGCGAACATCGCGCATAGTCGGGGGCGCATGGTGGGTCCGCCGTGGTCGGCGTTACGGACAAGATGGTATTCATGGGAGACGTCCAGGTCCCAAAGCACGCGGTGGAGAAATTCAGTGCCATCGTGAGCGTTGAGGAAATCCCTGTCACCGGCCTCAAGGTAAATGGCGAGACCGGAATCGCGAAGGTGCCGCGCATTGGCGCGCGCGCGGTTGGCGGGATTGTTTGATTCCCAGAGTGAAGGATCGCGTGTCGGGCCGATCAACTGGGGTGGGCCACCGGCGGAGTGATGGAGACGGTTTCGCGGCCCGACATCGGATTCGCGGAGGCCCGGCTCGATCATGGGATGCATGGCTGCAACGGCCGCGAAGAGGTGGGGACATGTGAAGGCCGATTTGAGAGCACCGTAACCGCCGCCCGAGATGCCCGCAATGACGGTGGAATCGCTGACGTTGCAGGCGGCGCGAAGGTGGGGAATAAAGTCGCCGGCGAGGAAGGAGTCCCAACGAGTAGGTCCGGCGGGGTCCTCCATGTAGTAGTCAAGGCCGGGGGTGGGCGTGGCAATGATCATAGGGGGGACGGTGTTCCCGGCCCACCACGAGTCGAACAGCGACTGGAGATCGAACATGGAATCGCGCGTGCCGCCGGCGCCCAAAAGGAGAATACAAAGCGGTAGCGGTTCCTCCCGGCTGGGGGTGAGAACAGCGTAGGGGACGGACGCGGGGAGGTGTTGTGAAGAAATGTCGTGGAGCGTGATGGTGGAAGGCATCGACGAAGCTCTTTTGGAATGATAGCGCGCTGGGTTGAGTTCGGCCGTGAAGTCTCGAGTCGATAGCGGAGGTAATTCTCGACAGCCGTCCACAAACCAGGTGTGGCGAGCGTTCCCCAATTGAGAACATCATGGTCCTGGCAGCTTGCGGATCTAGCTAGCAGGATGCGGAGAAACCGATTCAGGCCGCGGATAAACGCAGATCAACGCGGATAACTTAACTTTATGTCCCATCGGCGTTCATCGGCGGCTAGCCCGTTTTCCGCAACCTGCTGGGAGCTTCCGGGGAGAAAGGATCGCATGAACGAACAGCAGCGGGATTACGAGCGGCTGATTGCGCCCATCGAGGACCGCATGATGCGGGCGGTGTGGCGCATCTGCGGAAATCCCGCCGATACAGAAGACGCGTTCCAAGAAGCCTTGCTTACGGTTTGGAAACGTTGGGACCGCATTCGGGTACACCCCAATCCTCACGCGCTGGTTTTGCATATGTGCGTCAATGCGGCACACGACGCGCTGCGGCGCAAGGCGCGTCAGGGAAAGTTGATCGATGAGAGCGCCATCCCGGAGGACATCCCGGATCTCTCGCCGTCCGCACTGGGAGACATATCGGCCGCGGAGCAGGACGCCCAGGTCTTGCGGGCCATCGGACTCCTGCCGAAGAACCAGGCGCGGGCGATTCTGATGCACGCGCTGGAAGAAATGCCGTACCGCGAGATTGCGGCGGCCATGGAATGCCGGGAAGTGACCGTGCGCAAGCATGTGGCGCGCGCCCGCACGAAGTTGCGGAAGCTTCTCTCGCATTTGATTCCGGAAATTCGCAAAGAGGAGGGCAGCCATGCCTGACGAAAACGCCAACGATGAGATGGACGAGCTGATTCGAAGGAGAACTCAGATGGAAATGCCGGTCGAGGTCGAAGAGCGCCTGCGCGGCAGGCTGATGGAATTCCGGACGAAAGTGGAACAACGCCGGCCTGGCCGCTTACGGACTCTGGCGTACTCTCTGATTCACTTGCCCCCCGCGCGAGTAATGGCGATCGCCGCGGCCTTCGTTGCGATGGTAGCCGTGGGATTAGTCTTGATTCCATGGGAGTCCCGTGCGAGCCGGGTGTTCGCGGCGGCAGCGGCGCAACTGAGGAGCTCTCAATCGCTCGAGTACACGATCGTCCTGAACGCGGAACCTTACGTGGCAATCGATTTCAGCTATCTCGCTCCGGGATACGGGAGGTTCAGTTGCTCGTGGGGTATTGAGGCACGGGCTGACACCAATGCGGGCAAGCAGTTGATCTTGATGCACGCCACCAGGCAGTATCTTATTGAAGGCCGGAAACAGGCCGAAAGCCTGGTGAACACGGAGGACATCGCGGAACAACTGAGGTCGCTTCCCCCGCTAGCGGACGAAGTACTCGGCGAGCAATGGGCCGGCGGGAAGAAGTTGATCGGCTATCGCCTGAGCAAAGCGCCGCCCAACGGAGGAATTGCCGGGCTCAAGTCACTCGACATATGGGTGGACGCCGGAACGCGCGAGGCTAACCATGTCGATATCACGGTTCAGGAGGGCGACCAACCTGTCCACCAGATGCATATCCAAAACATCCGTGTGAATTCGCCGATCGATCGCTCGTTGTTCGATCTGACTCCTCCGGCGGGATACACCGCGATCGCGAAATCGGGCCCGGATTCACAAGCCCAAACGGACACGGGGGCTTTGCCGGTGAAGATCGGTCACGCCGATGCCCTCGTGGCGGTGGTCGTGCCCATGAAAGGCTCCTACCAACAAACTTCGGCTGCTCTGCAGAGCGTCGAGGGATATTTGAAGACTCTGGGGATAACTCCCGCCGGTGCCCCATTCGGGCGTTACTGGTCGGAGCAGCATTGGGAGGCTGGGTATCCTGTGGCGGCGGGCATTCAAGTCAAAGCCCCGTATCAGCTCATCTCGTTGCCGGCCGGATTGGCTGCGTCCGCGGTGGTGAAAGGTCCTTGGGGAAAGGACTCCGACGCGCACTGGGGAGCCTTCGTGAAGTCGGTCATCGAGCAGGGCTATCTGCCGACGGGCCCGGCTATGGAGATCTGGTCCGGCGGGGATGCCAAGCAGGGAACCCCTTCCACGGAAATGCGTATGCCGGTGGCGAAAGCGAACTGACCCTGATTGACCCGGCCTGCGCTCATTGCCGCGGCATCATGGCGTGGCGGTGTTCAGGCGCGCGGTTACAGAAACACAGCCGGCGAGATCGGGGCCGACGCGAATGGGGTCCTCACGGCCGGTAACGTGGATGGTTAGCGCGGACGCAGCGTTTTTTTGTTGGACGGTGAGGGTGGTTCCGGGCACCAGGCCGAGCCGCTCCAACTCGCGGAGGGCGGCCGAACTGCGATCGGAAACGCTGGTGACGATAGCCGGGGTATCGAGAGGCCAGTGCGCCAGGGGCACTTCCTCGCGATAGACACCGGCTTCGTACTTCTGCGGGATCGCGTGGCCGTGGGGGTCGATCTGCGGGTCGCGGAGAATGGCCGCGATGCGGTCTTCAAATTTCTCGGAGATGAAGTGTTCGAGGCGTTCGGCTTCCTCGTGCACTTCGTCCCAAGGATACTTCAGAATGTCGTGCAGGAATAGCTCCAGCAGACGGTGATGTCTGACCAACTCCCACGCTCTGCGCTTGCCGGCGGCGGTGAGGCGGACGCCGCGGTGCTTTTCGTAGGAAACCAGGGCGGGGCGTTCGGTCGCCAGCCTTTGCAGCATTCCGGTCACGGACGGAGTGCGAACGCCGAGCCTCGCGGCCAGAGCGTTGGTGGTGACGCGCGCTTCCTCGGCGCCGCTTAGTTCGAGGATGGCCTTGACGTATCCGTCAACGGCTTCCGATGTTGCCCCGGATGTTTTAGGCTGCACTAAGCCTAATTGTATGCTAGCAAAGGCCAATTAGCAATTGACAGGATATCAAAATTAGGTTAGCCTAATTTAATGATGCTGCGTAGATGCTGGCTTCTGGCTTGCTTGGCTGGTTTCGCGTTTTGTCCGGACCGCCTGGCGGCTCAGGGGGAGACCACCAGCGCCATTGTGGGTTCGGTTGCCGACCCCAGCGGAGGGGCTGTGACGGGGGCGGTTGTGACGGCGGTGAGCACCGAGACCGGCGCGAAGCGGCAGGCAATCACGGATGACGACGGGCGTTTTAGTTTTCCGCAATTGAAGCCGGGGGCCTATTCAGTGAAAGTGGAAGCGGCGGGGTTTGAGCCACAGACCGATCCCTCGGTTTTCTCCGGACTGGGGCAAAAACAAACGGTGGCCTTCGTCCTGCGCGTGGCGGCCGAAAAAGGGGTAGTGACGGTGTCGGGCGAGGCGCCGCTGGTGAATCCGGAAAATCCGAATACCACAACCACGCTGAGCGCGCCCGCGCTGGAGAATTTGCCGAATCCGGGCGGCGATATGACGTACCCGCTGCAGTTCGCGGCGGGAGCGCTGATGAATACGGCGGGGAGCGGGAACGACTTCGTGGGCGGGACGAACGGCTATGGCAATGTGCAGTTCAACGGGCTGCCATCGCTTTCGAACGGGTATATCGTGGACGGGCTCGAAACCAACGATCCGCTGACCAATTTAAACAGCGGCCTTTCGACGAACCTCGTGCTGGGGCTGAATTCGATTGCCGAAGTGACGGTGAATACGCTCTCCTATACGGTCGATCAGGGGCGGTACGGCGCTTCGCAGGTCAACTATGTGACCAAATCGGGAACGAACCAGTTTCACGGGAACCTGTACGAGCTATGGAACGGGTCGAAATTCAACGCGGCGGATTACTTCACGAATGCTACGGCAGGCAATCATAAACCGCGCTCGACGGTGAATCACTTTGGGGGCAGTCTGGGCGGCCCGATCCTGCGCGACAAACTATTTTTCTTTTTCGATAGCGAATGGATGCGCATCGCCCTGCCGATTGTGACGGCCACCACCGTTCCAACAACGGCGTTCCAGCAATACGTTCTGCAACAACTGCCGCTGGGGGGCACGGACGCCTTGGCGGGAGCTACCTACCGGCCGGCCCCGCAATCGGTGCCGCTCTACCGGAAACTGTTCGCTCTATACGGAAACACGGCGGGGACGCCGCTGGCGATTCTGGGCTGTCCGCTGAATAGCGATGGCAGCGGCGCGCAGGGCTTGCCGCCCGACGGCAATGGATGCGCCAACCGCCAGAGCGTCTCCCGTTCGAGCGACGATCACGAACAGGTGCAAACGGCGCGCATCGATTACAACATCGATGAGACCGACACCACGTGGTTCCGGTTTCAAGCCGATACCGGAATGCAAGCGGCTTATACCGACCCGATCAATCCGGTCTTCGATGCGGTTTCGCCGCAGCCGCTTTATTCTTTCGCGGCGGGTTACACGCACGTGTTTTCTCCGAAGCTGGTGAACTATTTCAATCCGGCGTTTTCCTGGTACGAGAGCCTGTTCGGGCCGGCCGATTTCTCAAAGACGCTGGCGGCATTTCCGATGGTGCTAGCGGGCAGCGGCGCGAACGCTCCGTTCACGACCCTGGGCGGGATGGATAACAGTTGGGTGCAGGGGCGGCGGGCGTCGCGCTTCTTCCTGAATGACAACCTGGCGTGGACGGCGGGTGCGCACGAGCTCCGCTTCGGGACCAACACGCGGATCTTCCGGCTCAACGATTACGACTTCGGCGAGGGAACTGTCCCGCTGGTCAATTACACCACCCTGCCGCAGTTGATTTACGGCGTGGCTTCGACCGCCACGGAGACATTCCCGGTGGCGGATTCGGAACCGTACAATTTCCTGAACCTGGATTTATACGCGCAAGACACGTGGAAAGTGACGCCGAAATTGACGTTGACGTTTGGCGTCCGCGCCACGCACAATTCCAATCCCTATAACCCGCACGATGCGGTGGCGCGCCTGGCGGGCTCGTTCGGCGCGATCTCTCACGATGTGAACCAGCCGCTCGATGCGGCGATCGAGACCGGTTTGGGAAACATTTTCGATGCGACGCCGATGGCCATTCTACAACCCAGGATGGCAGTGGCCTGGCAGGTTGCGCCGAAAACCGTTATACGAAGCGGTTTCGGGATTTTCAGCGATATTCTGCCCGGGAGCGTTGTGGACCTGGTGGGAGTGAACCCGCCGTACTCGGAGACGTTTCAGGGCGGCCTGCTGGGGACGGTGGGAGGGACGGCCATCGCACCGGCGGTTCCCGGCAGCGCGATCGATGCGACGGCGGCGGCGAGCCGGGCGTTCAACTCGGGCTTCGCCACGAGGCAGCTCTCCTGCGCGTCGGCGCTATCCAGCCCGAATACGTGCCTGGAACCGGTGGCGATTACGGCGGTGCCAGATGGCAAGTTGCACGCGCCGTATTTTATGGAATGGAGTTGGGGAGTGGAGCGGCAGATCGGCGATACGATCAATCTGCGCGCGCAGTATGTGGGCACGCGCGCGGTGAACCAGCCCTACACTACCCAGGTGAATGGTTACCAGACGGTGTGCGCGGGCTGCTTCGCGCCCTACCCTTACGGCCAACCGGCGGATGCGAGATTCGGCAGCGTGACGCAGCTCAGCACGGGAGCCAACAGCCACTACAACGGATTGCAAGCCACGGCTGAGAAACGGATCGGACACGGATTGTCGGCGCAGCTAAACTACACGTGGAGCCACTGCATGGACACGGTCTCAAACGGCGGCTTCCTGCCGTTCTCCTCGGGAGGCATTCTCTCGCCGGTTCCCGGCGATTTGGAGCGCGACCGCGGGCCGTGCGATTACGATGTGCGGCACAACCTCACGGCGAACTACACGTATGAACTGCCCATCAAGCTGCGCGGCCTGGCGGGGAAGGCGCTGAATGGATGGCAGGTATCCGGGTCGGTGTTCTGGCGCAGCGGCATTCCGTTTTCGGTGATGAGCGCGCCGTACTCAGCGAATGGAAACGGGATCGTGAACGGCGCGGCTCCGCAGTTCGCGAGCCTGGCGAGTGGAGTGCCGGTTTACGCGCACAGTCCGATCGCCGGGGTGACGCAGCCGGGGACGGTGCAGTGGCTGAACCCGGGTGCTTTCGTTTCCGCGGTGGATCCGAGCACGGGCGCGTGCTATGGCGGCGATAATCCCAAGACGTGCCAGATCGGAGACCTGGGACGCAACGCGCTGCGCGGTCCGGATTTTACATGGAGCGACTTTTACCTGACGAGATGGTTTGCGGTGACGGAGCATGTGAAACTTCGCATCGACGGGCAGTTTTTCAATCTGTTCAATCATCCTAATTTTGGGCTGCCGGTGCTGGGTTACGCTGGCATTCCGGGCAAGCCTGCAACGCAAACGGGGTTTGGCGCGCTTACCAACACTGTGTCGCCGCCCACGGGATTGCTGGGGGTCGGGCTGGGCGGCGACAGTTCTCCGCGGATGATTGCGTTCCAGGCAAGGGTGGAATTCTGAGGGGGGCATTCCACTAACCGCGGAGCCGCGAAGGCGCGGAGGTGGCGCGGAGGAAGACAAGGGAATCAGAAAGTCAAAACCTGAGCGCGCAGAGGGAGCGGAGTTATGGGGCGCTCCGCCTCGGGCGGTCGAGGGCAGGGCGAGTTTCTTTTGAGATGAATCTCTTGGCGGGCTTGGCGGCTCGGCGTGAAATAGCGGTTTTACGTTATTATTGCTCCCGCAGGACTGTCACCGGGTCTACGCGGGTGGCTCGACGGGCGGGGAGCGCGCAGGCGGTCAGACCGACTATGGCCAGGGTGAGGACTACCAGCGACATTACCACCGGGTCGAGCGGTTTCACGCCGTAGAGTTGGCCGGCCACCACCGAGCGTAGCGCTACCGAACCGGCCACGCCTAGTGTGAGACCGACGCCCACCAGCCATAGCGCTTCGCGAACTACCAGCTTCACTACGCCGCCGGAGGTGCATCCCAGCGCGGTGCGAATTCCGATTTCGCGATGGCGCTGCGTCACCAGGTAAGCCAACACACCGTAGATGCCGATCGCGGATAAGAATAGCGCCAGACAGCCGAAGAACATGGCGAGGGTCAGCGAGGTGCGGCGGGATGCGAGTGCCAGGTCGCCGCGCTCCTCCATGGTGTGTATGTCGAACAGCGCCAGGTTGGGCGCGATGGCCGCGAACCGGGTGCGCACGGCGCGCATGATGGCGCCGGTATCGCTGGAGGTTTTGATGGCCAGCGAATAGCCTCGATCGACGTTCTGCGCGTAGGGCAGGTAATACGCTCCCACCGGATTGGCATCGCCTTCCACATTGGCGGTGTGGACGGAGGGCATCACTCCCACCACGTTCATCCATTGGGTGTGCTCGTCGGTCTTCAGCAGGTCGTGGATGTCGCGCGGGAAATACATTCGGCGTCCCAGCGGGTTGCGGCCGGGCCAGAAGTGGCGCGCCAGACGCTCGTCCACAATAATGGCTCCGGGGGCGGATTCGCGATCGCGCTCGTCGAACGGGCGGCCGGCCACCATGGGGATGCGCATGGCTTCGAAGTAGCCGGGAGTGACGATTACCTGTTCGGGCGAAATCACCGACTCTCCGGGTTTCATAATGTAGCCTTCAGCCAGGATCACGCTATCGTTATGGTTGCCGCCCCAAGGGATGGTGTTGGTGGCGCCGGCGGCGGTCACGCCGGGAATGGCGCGGATGGCCGCGAGGGTGCGATCCATCAACTGTCTGGCATCGGCATCCTTGGGATACATCGACTGGGGCACGCTGGTGGCGGCCGTCACCACACCGTGGACGTCGAATCCCGGATTGACGCGGAGCAACTGACGGAAACTGGCGAGGATCAATCCCGCGCCGGCCAGCAGGACGAAAGCCAATCCGACTTGCGCCACGACCAAAAACTGCCGCACGCGGCGCGACCGGCGGCCGCCGGTGCCCGAGCGGCTCTCTTCACGAAGGACGTCATTGACCGGCGCTCGCAACACCTGCGCCGCGGGGATGAACCCGATGACAATGCCGACCAGCGCGGCGGTTAGCAGCATGGCCAGCGTGACCAAGCCATCCACGCGGACTTCGGCGGCGCGCGGAAGCCGGTCGATGCCGCTGTGCACCAAGGCGCGCAACAATTCAGTTCCAAGCATGGCGCCCAACGCACCCCCAGCCACGGCGACGAGAACGCTTTCCAACACCAACTGGCGGATCAGGCGTCCCGCGCCGGCGCCCAAGGCCAAGCGGGTGGCGAGCTCCTTGCGCCGCAACGTGGTTCGCGCCAGCACCAGGTTCGCGACATTCACGGCGCCGATTAGCAAGACGAACGCCGCGCCACCCCAGAGCAGGTAGAGCGAGCCGCGGATCTGGCTGACCAGCATGTCTTCCAAGGGCATCACGACGGTGTGGAAACCGGCGTTGATCAGAAGTTCCTTGAGATTGGGAATCAGGTCGAGGTTGGCGCGGTTGAGCGCATCCACCTGGGACTGAACTTGCTGAAGGGTCGCGCCCGGCTTGAGCCTTCCGATGTTCTGCCAGTTGTTGGAGTGACGCACCTGGCGCTCGGCCGCGGTGAACGAGGCCGGCACCCAGATGCGCACTTCGGGATCGATAAAGTTGAAGCCCGCCGGCATCACGCCCACCACGGTGAAGGGCTGTCCGCCCATGCGGACGTCGCAGCCCAGCGCAGCCTCCGGGCTGCCGAACATCTGGCGGCTGAGGCCATCGCTCAGAATCGCTTTGCGGTCGGCGCCGGGCTCGCCCTCGGCATCGGAAAAGGCACGGCCACGGGCCGGCGATACACGCAACAAGCGGAACAGGGAAGGCGTGGCATGCAGGGCCGTGACACGCTGCGGCGTGCCCTGAATTTCAATGGTCCGGCCTTCGGTGCGGAACACTGCCTGATCGGAAAAGGCGTGGATGTCGCGCAGGCGGTCGTAATAGTCGCCGGAAGCGCTGTTGTAGCCAAAATCGGCGCCGGCTTTCGGGTAGCGATTCGCCATGAGCAGGATGGAGCCGGCGTCCGGAACCGGGAGAGGGCGCAGCAGCACCGAGTTTACAACCGCGAAAGTGGCTGTGTTCGCGGCGATACAAACCGCAATGGTCATGACTACCGTGACGGCAAATCCTTTATCACCCATAAGGGAACGGACAGCATGCCGGAGGCCGAGGAAGCTGGAGCTCATAGAAGCTAATACGCTCGTCGGGGGCTTTGGTGTTGCAAAAAATGTTGTGGCGCGGGCGAACATGCGGGCTTCGCGCAGGCGGCGGTCCACCGAGCGGAAACGCCGGCGCAGGGAAAGGGTGTAGTGTTCCCAGGGCAGCATCGCTATCGGTTTAGCGAAAGGCCGGCGGAGTGCAACGGCACTGTATTTGAAATGTAGTGGATTTCGCGGGTTTGCGGTCTTAGAGTAGGAGCTCTGTCACAAATGGTTCGCGTATCTTTTCTGCTCGCGGTTGTTTTTGCACCGTTGGCGGGCGCGCAGGTTGGGCTGCAATTTCCGCTCTGCTACGGGTGTACGTATCCGGCGAAAAATCATACGATGGTGCTCCAGTTGCCGAACGGAGATCCGCTGCTGGTGAGCGCCGCCCAAATTCACAGCGATTCCAGCCTCTTTAGCGGGCCAAACGAACATTTGCAGATTTCGCCGAGCCCGCCGTCACAAGAGGGATACGGACCGTTGCTGACGCTCGAGATCCAGGCCCTCCTCAGCAATGCTGTCGAGGTGTACATCCACTAACGTTCGAGGCATACGCGGGGTACTCGGGTTGACATTTAACCCGAGACCTGCGATGTTCAGGTTAGATGTCTACCCGTGAAGAGAAAGAGCGCCTGGAATTATTGCAGGGAACGCTGGACCTGCTGATTCTCCGCACATTGATCCTGGGCCCGCAGCATGGGCAGGGAATCGCGCGGGCCATTCAACAGACCTCGGAAGACGAGCTGCTGGTGGAGCATGGCGCGCTGTATCCGGCGCTCGAGCGGCTGGAAGACCGCGGATGGATCGCCGCCGAGTGGGGAACCTCGGCCAATAACCGGCGCGCGCGGTTTTATACGCTGACGCGCGCCGGGCGCAAACAGCTCGTGGCCGAGACCGACAAGTGGCGGCGGCTGGCGGCGGCTATCGGGCGGGTGCTCGGCCCGGAAACGGAGGGCTGAGGGTATGGCGTGGAAGAGACGATCGACCTCCGATTTCAACGCCGAGATTGCGGCGCACGTGCAACTGGAAATGGACCGTCTGCGCGAGCAGGGGATGAGCGAAGAAGATGCACGCGCCGCGGCGTTACGGGCGTTTGGCAATCGCACGGCGGCTGAAGAGCGCTTCTACGAGACGAATCCCGCGCTTTGGGGGGAGCGGCTGTGGCAGAACATCCGCTTCGGCATGCGGATGATGGGGCGAAGCCCGGTTACGACGGCGGCGGCGGTCCTCACGCTGGCGCTCGGCATCGGCGCGAACACAGCCATTTTCAGCCTGCTCAACGCGGTTATCCTGCGCGATTTGCCGGTGCGCAATCCGAAGGAGTTGGTGCTATTCGGGCCGGGCCATTGGCGCGGAAGCGTCGATTCGGTGCCCAACCGGAGCTGGCAGCTTTTTTCGTACCATTTCTTCCAGGAATTCCGGCGCAAGAACCAGGTCTACGCCGATGTGGCCGCGATCGATAGCATTCTGATGACGCCCCATGGACGGGTGGGCGGAGCGGCGCGCATGGAAACGGTCGGCGCGGAACTGGTTTCGGGCAGCTTCTTCGAGACGCTCGGAGTGAAACCGGTTCTGGGGCGCGTGCTGAACGAGCATGACGATGTGACACCCGGCGGGCATCCGGTGGCGGTGGCCAGCTATGCGTGGTGGCAGCAGCGATTGGGCGGCAATCCCAGCGCGCTCGGCACGACGGTGACGATCGGCTCGACCACGTACACGATTATTGGCGTATCCGCGGCGGGATTCTCGGGTGTGACGGTGGCCCAGTCGCCGGATGTGTGGATTCCGTTGGCCATGGAAAAAGAAGTCTCGCCGGGGTGGAACGGGCTCGAAAAAGATTGGTTCCAGTCGCTGTACGTGATCGCGCGGCGCAAGCCGGGGGTGGGGATGGGAACCGCTTCGGCCGATACCAACCTCCTCTTCCAGCAGATCATGCACGAATATGCCGGGCCTAGCGCCACGGCGCAACAACTGGAGAATCTCCGGCATGCGCGCATCGATCTGACCTCGGCCGCGACGGGGCTTTCGCAGATCCGGCGCTTCACTTCGCCGCTGCTTATCCTAATGTCGGTTGTGGCGGTGTTGCTGATCATTGCCTGTGCGAACCTGGCCAATCTGCTGCTGGCGCGGGCGGCGGCGCGGCAGCGGGAAATGGCGATACGGATGTCGATCGGGGCCGGGCGCGCGCGTCTGATTCGGCAGCTCCTGGTGGAGAGCGCGCTGCTCGGCATAGCCGGCGGATCGCTGGGGATTTTGCTGGCGTCGGCGGCCAGCCGGCTGCTGGTGGGCCTGGTTCCAACGGGATCGCAGCCGCTCCCGCTCGATGTAGCGCCGGATGCCACGGTGCTGGCATTCACACTAGGGGTGACGCTGGTTACGGTGCTGCTGTTTGGGACGGCTCCGGCGCTGCACGCCACGCACCTGGATCCGGTTACGGCGCTGAAAGACGGACGCGCGGCGAGCGGGCTTGCGAGTCACAACCGGCTGGCGCGCGGCCTGGTGGTTGCGCAAGTGGCTCTTTCGATGGTGCTGCTGGCGGGCGCGGGACTTTTCCTGCGCAGTTTAATGAAACTGCTCGACGTGCCAACGGGGTTCGATCGAGAGAATGTGCTGTTGATGGGGGTGGACTTTCCCGGCGCCGGGTACGGCGACGACGCACGCACGGAGAGGCTGATGCGGCGCGTGGAGGATCGTGTCGGGTCGATCGCCGGGGTAAAGGGAGCAGCCTTCGCGTTCGTGGTTTTCGATGGCGGAGGTTGGACAGATTCGGTTACGGTTCCGGGGCGGCCGGTATCGGAAAACGATCCCGAGGTGTTCCACAACATCGTGGGGGCGCAATACCTCGGCGTGTTGAAGATGCCGGTGCTTCTGGGCAGGGCGCTGACGGCGGGGGACGATGGGGCGTCCAAGGTTGCGGTAATCAATGAGACCATGGCGCGGCTTTACTTTCCGGGGGTTTCGCCGCTGGGGCGGATCTTCAGCGTGGGGAAGAGCGCGGAATGGCAGAACGTGCAGGTAGTTGGCGTGGTCAAGGACGCCAAGTACATGGAACTGCGCGAAAAGCCGACGCCCGCGGCGTTCTACCCGCACGCGCAGCACGCGGGCTTCCTCTATAACTTCCTGGTGAGCTACACGGGAGAGGCCGGTACCGTAGTGCCGCGCATCCGGCGGGCGTTCGCCGAGTTCGACCCGAACCTGCCGGTGAGCGATGCCAAAACTCTGAACGACGTGGTGAGCGAATCGGTGCTTCACCAGAAGCTGGTGGCACAGCTTTGCACGCTGTTCGCGCTGCTGGCGGCCTTCCTGGCGGCGATCGGCATCTATGGCGTGATGTCTTACGCGACCGCGCGGCGGACCAACGAATTTGGAGTGCGCATGGCGTTGGGCGCGGAAGCGGGCGACGTGCTGTGGATGGTGCTGCGGGAAGTGCTGGGCCTGGTTGCGATGGGGATTGCGGCTGGGGTCCCGCTGGCCGCGGGAGCGAGCCGCCTGGTGGAGAGCCTGTTGTTCGGAATCGCGCCCTTCGACCCGCCGGCGATCGGCGCGGCAGCCGTCGCCATGACCGCGGTGGCGCTGTTTGCCGGATACCTGCCGGCGCGGCGGGCGACGAAGATCGAGCCGATGGCGGCGCTGCGTTACGAGTAACTGCGCTGAAGCAGCAGGCGTTACATTGCAGATAACCAGGCGCTTTTCTGCAATAAACAGACGTTCCGCTGCAAGCACTTCCGTCCCGACATGGCCAAATGGATTGCAGAACCCATAGCGTTTCCCGGTACTGATCACCAAGCCTCCGGCGTAAGGCTTGGGTCCTGAGCCGGTTTCGAACAGCGCGGCTATGAGGCTTAACGGGAACCCTGGCAGACTGATCGCGATAAGTGCATTACCTCACTCCGCCCCGGGGGCGGGACTGCGTGAGTGCCTTGCGCCTTCAGGCGACTGGCTACGCGTTAACGAACCCCGAGGGGCTCCAGTTGCGCAGCATCAGCCGAACGGAGAGTGCGGGTATCCCGCATCGGTGTTTGGCCAAAAAAGCGCTTGTACTCCCGGGTAAACTGGCTGGCGCTTTCGTAGCCGACCTCCAAGGCAGCGCTCCCGGCATCCAGACCATGTATCGACATACGCGCTCGCGCTTCCTGGAGCCGGATCTGCTTCTGATATTGGACTGGACTCATCGCCGTTAGAGCCCGGAAGTGGTGGTGTAGCGTGGAGACACCCATGCCGGCGATCTCCGCGAGTTCCTCGACACGGAGCGGTTTTGCATAGTTGTCTTTGATCCAGGCGATTGCTTTCGCCGTCCGGTGACTCTGATCACCTAGCGTCGCAATGGCGCGAAGGCGAGCGCCCTCTGGCCCTCGTAGGACCCGAAAGATAATCTCGCGTTCAATCAAGCCGTGGAGGAAGGCGATATCTCGAGGTTGCTCCAAAAGCCGCATGAGCCGGCAGAAGGAGTCAAGCAATTCCACGTTGACCTCACCGATGGCCATAGCCGGACCTTTCCCCAGATGTGGAGCAACCTCAATCTCCTCCCGGCTGAGAAGTTCCCTGACGACGGGCATTTGTAGCTTCAACGACAGGGCAAGACAAGGCGCTTGCTCGCTCGCTTCTACAACCCTGGCTACGACCGGAAGGGCGACGGACGTCAGCAGGTAGTGGGACGAACCATAGGTGAAGGTCTTGCCGCCGAGTTCCACCCGCTTGCGCCCCTGCGCTGTCAAGATCAGGCTCGGCTCGTAGGTCATGGAACAGGGTGGGGTTGGAGCCGTTCGTCGATGCACTGTGAGACCCGGTACTTCGGTGATTCGCTTTTGTTCCGAGCCAAGGTATGCCGCAATCCTTCGAGCCAGTTCTTCCCTTAGCTCCTGCAGCCGGTCTGGCTCCAGACTGAAGTTTCGGGCGGCGGGACTGGGGATCATCACGTAGGCTCCTTTGAACCCAGAGTACATCTCCGGCGAGCATTTCCGCTAGCCATCGACAGGAATAGGCTAAAAGTCGGCAGGTTCAGGCTAACGGCCGCAGGCCTTGCGGCCCTAATCTTGAAGCAGAAACAAAGCAAAAGGATAAGAAGAACGCAAAAGCGCAGACTTGGAAAGAACACCCTGGAAGTCTCGGCGATTGGCCTGGGCTGCATGGGCATGAGCTTCGGTTACAGTCCGGCCGGAGAGAAGAACGCCATGATCGCCGTGAGCCGGCAGGGCTAGAGCGATCAATAGAAACTGGGGAAAGGAACGACATGCACAACCTCGAAGGCAGGGACCCGATAAACAGCCATGACCTGGATCGCCGCTTATTTCTGCGAACGACCGGAGTCATCGCCGCCGCGGCGATCACCGGCGTTCTTTCATCCCCGGCCATTGCTCAGGAGAGCGGCGGCGGGGCAAACAAACCGCTCGTGAACGGGCGGTGTAGACTCGGTCGGCTGGAAGTTTCGAGCGTCGGACTCGGCTGCCAGGACATGACCGGCGCCTTCTACGCGACCGCTCCACGCCGGCCCGACATGATCGCCCTCGCTCGCGCGGCTCATGATCGCGGCGTAACGTTCTTCGATGCCGCCGAGGCGTATGGCCCGCTTGAAGTCGAACGAATCCTAGGCGAAGCGGTGGCGCCGTTCCGCAATCAGGTAGTGATCTCCTCGAAGTTTGGCTGGAACATCGATCCGGAAACGGGCCGGATGGCGGGCGGCCTCAACAGCCGGCCCGAGCACATACTCGTTGCCGTCGACGGCATGCTGAAGCGGCTCCGGACAGACCGTATCGATCTGCTCTACCAGCACCGCGTCGATCCCGCGGTCCCGATCGAGGACGTCGCAGGAACGGTCAAGGATCTGATCGCTAAAGGGAAGGTATTGCATTTCGGGCTCTCCGAACCTGGTCCGCAGACGCTCCGCCGTGCGCATGCGGTGCAGCGGGTCACGGCTGTTCAAAACGAATACTCCATGATGGCGCGCGACCCAGAGGCCGACATCCTGCCGATATGCAAGGAACTAGGAATCGGATTTGTGTGCTGGAGCCCGCTGGCCATGGCATTCCTGACGGGCGCCATCGACCAGACCACGCAGTTCACGCGAGGTGATTTCCGTGCCATGGTGCCCTGGTTCGCGCCCGAGAATCGCCCGGGCAATCTCGCACTTGTCGCGCTCGTCGAGGAATGGGCGCGCCGCAAAGAAGCGACGCCTGCGCAGATCGCGCTGGCCTGGCTGTCAGCCCAAGAACCTTGGATCGTCCCGATTCCGGGCACGACCAAGTTGCCGCATCTTCTGGACAATCTCGGCGCGGAAGCTGTCCGTTTCACTCCCGAGGAAGTCCGGGAGCTGAGTGCTGCGTTACTCCGCGCTCCGGTTCACGGTGTACGATTGCCGGCAGGCGTGCTGTCGCTCTCCGGCGTCGAGGCGCCTCGAAAGCAGAGATAATTCCACACCGCGCACCTCTTTGCAAAATGAAGATGTGGATCTTCAAGTCAACGAAATGAATGGAGAAGAACAATGCAGAAGCGCAAATTGGGTAAGGATCTGGAAGTCTCCGCTCTTGGCCTCGGCTGCATGAGCATGAGCTCGGCTTATGGTCCGGCAGCCGACAAGGGGGAGATGATCAAGTTGATACGCTCCGCCCACGACCGTGGGGTGAGCCATTTCGATACGGCCGAAGCCTATGGGCCGTTCGTGAACGAAGATCTGGTGGGCGCGGCGCTCCAGCCGATCCGCGACAAGGTAGTGATTGCCACCAAGTTCGGCTTCGACATCGATCTTGAGACTGGCAAGCGCGGTGGCGGGACCAATAGCCGGCCCGAGCATATCAAGCTTGTGGCGGACGCTTGCCTGAAGAGTCTGCGAACTGATCGCATCGATCTTTTCTATCAACACCGCGTCGATCCCGTGGTACCGATCGAAGACGTGGCGGGGGCGGTCAAGGAGTTGATTGCCGAGGGCAAGGTCAAACACTTCGGCATGTCAGAGGCCGGGGTTCAGACGATCCGCCGGGCGCACGCAGTCCAACCGGTCACCGCGGTGCAGAGCGAGTACTCACTGTTCTGGCGTGGTCCGGAGGCCGAGCTTCTGCCGACCCTGGAAGAGCTTGGTATCGGGTTCATGCCGTTCAGCCCACTCGGCGCCGGGTTCCTCACGGGCAAGATCGACGAAAACACAAAGTTCGACCCTAGCGACTTCCGCAACGTCGTGCCTCGCTTTTCGCCCGAGGCGCGCAAGGTCAACATGGCCCTTGTTGACCTCATCAAGGCCGCCGCGGAACGCAAAGGCGCGACGCCGGCACAAGTCGCACTCGCTTGGCTGCTGGCGCAGAAGCCGTGGATTGTGCCGATCCCCGGAACCACCAAGCTACATCGGCTCGAGGAGAACCTCGGCGCGGTGAACGTCGAGCTGACCGAGAACGACCTCAAGCAGATCGGCGAAGCCGCTTCCAATCTGAAACTCGAAGGAGCCCGCCTTCCTGAAGCTGTGTTGAAGATGACCGGACTCTGAGTGATTGTTTGTCGTGGAAGGCAGAAGGGACACCATGAAGATCTTCGTAGTGATCGTGATTTCGCTCGGCATGCTCATATCGTTTGCGCAGAGCCAGACTCCCAACGACCAGGGTGCGATACGAATCGTGCGGAGTGGGGCGCAGCCGTCCCGGCAGGGGTCGGTTGAGAACTTCACCGGCCTTGCGCGCGTCGCTCCTCTGTTCGAGGCGAACGCTCCGGCTCGCACGTCCGGCTCTCTCGTCACGTTTGAGCCTGGTGCACGCACCTCGTGGCACACACACCCGTTGGGTCAAATCCTGATCGTGACGGCGGGTACGGGCCGGGTGCAGCGCTGGGACGATCCTGTAGAGGAGATCCACCAGGGAGACGTGGTCTGGATTCCGCCCGGTCAGAAGCACTGACACGGGGCCGCGCCGAACGGCTCGATGATGCACATTGCTATCGTGGAGCAACTCGACGGCAAATCGGTCGACTGGATGGAGAAGGTGAGCGATGCGCAGTACGGCGCGCCGCTTCGTGGCCGGACAGCCGCGAACGCCAGCGCGCCGTCTCGGCCGTCACAAGCAGCGATCGGCGACTTCGCCCCCAAATTGGCCGAGCTTACCGATAACGTGCTGTACGCCGACGTGTGGGAACGCTCGGAGCTGTCGAAGCGTGACCGAAGCCTGGTGACTGTGGCGGCGCTGATTGCCCTGAACCGGCCGGACCAACTCCGGTCACACCTCCGCATCGCCCGCGAAAACGGAGTCACGCAACAGGAGTTGATCGAGACCATCACTCACCTGGCATTTTACGCGGGCTGGCCTAACGCCGTAAGCGCCATCGCCGTTGCGCGGGAAGTTTTCGAGAAGAAATGAAATGCCAAAGGCGTATGCAGGAGAAATCATGAAAGGTCAGTTGATCGCGTTCTGGCTGTTCGCAGCCATCCTTCTTGCTTCAGCGAGTGCTCAGGAAATCAGAACGAGCGGGCCGGAGCAGGCGCCCACGACAAAGGTCATCAATCTCTGGCCCGGTGTCGCACCAGGGTCCGAGCAATGGAAGCAACCGGAGACCGCGCTTGGTTCCGGCGACATGCAGCGAATTGTCAACGTGACTACGCCAACCCTGACAGCCTACCTGCCGGACCCGGCCACCGCGACAGGTACCGCCGTCATTATCGCCCCAGGCGGCGGCTTCATTTTCCTTGGCACGGAGAGTCACGATACCGCGAAATGGCTCGTGGCCCGAGGCATTGCGGCGTTCGTATTGAAGTACCGAACGGGTCAGCTCGAAGGTCAGAACGAAGCGCAGCTAAACCAGTCCGGCGGCGCACGCTTCGGGGCGCAGTTGCGCAACCACGCCTTGATCGCCGAGGACGGCAAGTGCGGTATTGCCGACGGCATTCAGGCGATCAAGGTGGTACGTGCGCGCGCTGCCGAATTGGGTGTCTCACCGAATCGCACCGTCTTCATGGGATTCTCAGCCGGCGGGATGATCACTGAGTTCACGGCCGTACAGCCCGATGCGAGTGCGCGCCCGAACTACGCGGCTCCGATTTATGGCGCGCCTTTTCCAGATGTGCCTCCGATACCACAAGGACTGCCGCCATTTTTCATGGCGATGGCGCAAGACGACACACTAGCGGGCCCCCAAATCGTCGCCTTCTACGATGCTCTCAAGGCCGCTGGATACAGACCGGAATTTCACATTTATAACTCCGGCGGTCATGGCTGGGGCATGCGCAAACAGGGCAAAACGAGCGATCACTGGATCGACGAGTTTTACTACTGGCTGGAAGCGCAAGGGCTGACGCGTCGGGCCAGGTAACCCCTGGCCGTGGGCGTATCGCAGGAGCAATTATGCAACAGCAGGAATATCGAAGAGGCAACTACCGCAGCCTCAGGCTCTGGCTGATCGCAACCGCACTGCTTACTTCAGCGAGTGCGCAAGTCGCCGGCAACGCCAAGCCTGAACCGCTGATGATCGAGGAGCAAGGTAGCTTCGCCGTCGGCGGCAAGGTCATCACAAATTCCGGAACCTTCAATCCCAAGCGGCCAACGCCTGATGGCCAGACACTACATGGCGACCACGCATACGTCTTTTACCAGATTCCAGTGAATCGGCGTAAGCTTTCGCTCGTGTTTCTGCACGGTGCAGGCCAGTTCTCGAAGACCTGGGGGACCACTCCCGATGGCCGAGAGGGGTTTCAGACTATCTTTCTCCGTCGTCGCTTTCCGGTATATTTGATCGATCAGCCGCGTCGTGGCAATGCGGGCCGTAGTACGGTCTCGGCGACGATCGAGGCCACGCCCGATGAGCAGATGTGGTTCGATACGTTCCGGATAGGTATCTGGCCGGACTATTTCCCGGGTGTCCAGTTCTCGAAAGATCCTGAAGCCCTCAACCAATACTTTCGTCAGATGACGCCGAACGTGGGACAGTACGATGCCGAGGTGATCTCAGACGCCTGCGCGGCGTTGTTCGACAAAATCGGGCCAGCAGTCTTTGTGACTCACTCGCAAGGCGGCGGACTTGGATGGGCGACAGTCGTGAAGACCGGCAACGTGCGAGGAATCGTAGCCTTCGAGCCAGGCAGTGGCTTCCTGTTTCCGGAGGGAGAAGTTCCGGAGGCGTTGCAAAGCTCCGCTGGCGCGCTCGCGGCGATCAGCGTGCCCATGGCCGAGTTCATGAAACTCACCAAGATTCCCATCATCGTCTTTTACGGTGACTTTATCCCTGAGAAGCCCAGCGATAGTCCCGGCCAGGATGGTTGGCGAGTTCGGCTAGAGATGGCCAGAAAGTGGCGGGACACAGTCAACCGTCACGGTGGCGACGTGACCGTTGTGCACCTACCGGAAGTCGGCATCCATGGAAATACCCATTTCCCGTTCTCCGACTTGAATAACAAACAAGTGGCTGACCAGATGTCGAAGTTTCTCTCGGAAAAGAAGCTGGACTAAGACCTCTTCTGAATCATCACGGCGCTTCTGTTGATGCCGGAGCGCCTGCGTTTGCGCGGGATTCGGAGGGGAACTTTACGGAACAGGGTTCCCCTCGGGAACCCATAAAGAACCGGTGTCGGAGAACCAGGATCGGTCCTGAAAACTCGGCTTCCCAACCGCGATTTTCGGCGGCCACACTTGGTCGTATCACCCCAACCCGCAGCAGTGGCCAGCGAGCGCGAGGGGCCGATTCTCGTACCGAGCCTCTGGCATAACCGTTTCCATGGCGCTTGTGTGCAAAATTACCGAAACAATCCAAGCGACACGGCATCCGCGTAACCGATTGATTCTCGCATAGAGCTCAAGCCGCTATGGCCGAGATTTGCAAGACAATTTCTGCTTTCACGTGGCGCCGCCGCGGCGAATCCCGGCGCCGAATTCACTGACAGCGCGCTCTTCCGCTCTTCTGCCACCATCCGCCTCATCCCGCCCTAATCTGCAAGACATTCCCGTACGACTATGCCCACCCGCGGCCGACTCGCTCCCTGGAGTGCTAGTATTTGGACGATGACCCGTTTGCATTTCATACCGGCGATCGTCATGTTGTGGTGCTCCACTTTCGCTCTGCGAGCGGTTGTGCCGGAGCGCGATTTTTCGGGGCGATGGCTGCTGGATCGGGCGGCGAGCGATGTACGTTTCCTGCCAGGCGATGTGGAGCAGTCTCTCACGATTACGGTCGAGGAGCGCGCCGTTCGATGCGCAGGGGCATCCGGCGCTCAGTGGTCATATGCTCTCGATGGAACCGAGACCAGGCTCAAAACCGGCGGAGAGACCAGGAACAGCGTGGTGAAATGGGAGGGCTCCGCCCTGCTCATCAACACGATGGTATCCGGGCCGCGGAACTACGTCATCATGGACCGCTGGAAGCTGTCGGGCGATTATTCCGTCCTGACGATCACGCGGCAGGTATCGCAGGGGTCGTCTGAAAGCGAAGGTCAACTGGTGTATCGGCGGGAAGGCCAGAGCCAACCGGCCGCCCCCGCGGCGCCGGCACAGGGGTTGTCGCGCAAACCGGTGCCGGAAGCGGATGCGCAGTTCGCGGTGCCAGCGGGTACGCATGTGCTGCTGGAGACTCTGAACGCGGTCGATACCAAGCACTCGCATGCCGGGGACCGGGTTTACTTACGATCGGTGGTTCCGGTGTTTGAGAACGGGCACCTGCTGATTCCGCGGGGCGCGGCGGTGACCGCGTCCGTCACCGAAGCCAAACTGCCGGGTCATGGCGGCAAGGGGGAATTGTATCTGCGGTTCGATTCCTTGACCCTGCCCAACGGTGTGACGCGCGACTTCCGCTCGCGGCTGGGGAACGCGGATGGCGGCGGGAAGGTTGACCCCGACGAAGGCAAGATTACCGGGGAACGGGACCCGGGGCATGACGTCAAGACAGTGGGGGAAACCACCGGGGCGGGAGCGTCGGTGGGGGGGATTGCCGGCCGCAGTATGGCGGGCGCGGGGCTCGGAGCGGCCGGTGGCGCCGCGGCGGGACTGGCGTATGTGTTGTTCAAGCGAGGGCCGGATGCCGTGTTGCCGCGAGGGACCCGTGTGGAAATGATTCTGGATCGGGAACTGCGTTTCCGCGCCGACGAGTTGCGGTTCTGAACGCGTTTTCCGGAATCCGAACTCCCGCCCTGGTCCTCCGCCCCGGACCACATCGCTAGCCGGGTGATTCTTATCGACTTACAATAATGCGCCGGTTCGGAATTCCTCTTGCTTCGCACTTATGCGAAGTCAAGGAGTTTCATGAGCCGCCTCAACATCACCGCCAAAATCTGGTTGAGCATTGGAGTTTTCGTCTTGGGATATGTGCTTGCGACAATTCTGGGGCAAGTGCAGGGGCTAAGCACCGAGAGAACCTTGCGGACTACGTCCAGCGCCCTATTTCCCGCGGCGCAACGAACCCAGGAAGCTGAGAGCGCATTTCAACGGATGGTGAAGGGGTTCAGTGACGCGGTGATGACGCAGGATGCTTCCGGGGTGGATCGTGCTTCGGAAGAGGGCCGGCAGGTGGTGGCGGGTCTGAAAGCTATGGCGGGAGTGGATGGCCTTTCGGCGGAGCGGGCGGCGGAGGCCGGAAAACTGGCGATTTCCATTGACGCTTTCCTTAACGAAGCCCGAATGATCTATGGAACCGTGCTGGCTAACCCGGCGAGTATGACTTCCGAGACACAGGAGAAGATGCGCGATCTGGCGACCCGCACCGATGGCATCAAGGCCGCGCTGCAGTCGTTGAAAGAGAAAAGCTCAAACGATCTGCATCTTGAGTTAGCCGGCGTGGAAGGGAGCTCCGCTCACCAGCGCTGGCTGGCGCTGGCGGTATTCGGCGTCACGCTGGCATTGGCGGGTGCGATCGTGAATTTGACGATTCGGCGGGCCATCACCGGACCTATCCTGCGGGTAATTCAGGGAGTGGAGACGGCGGTGGACCAGTCGGCGGGCGCGGCTGACCAGATGAACGAATCGGGGAAAGTAGTGGCGCGCGATGCGCAGGAACAGGCGGCATGCATCGAGGAGACGTCGGCCTCATTGGAGGAGATCTCCGCCACTACCCGCCAGAACGCCAACCGTGCCGGCGAGGCGGACAGCCTGATGCGGGGAGCGCGGCAGACGGTGGATAAAGCGGCGCAGTCCATGGACCAGTTGACCAAGTCGATGGACGCGATCTCGAAATCGAGCAACCAGGTGGCGGCGGTGCTGAAAAGCATCGACGAGATTGCGTTCCACACCAACATTCTGGCTCTCAATGCGGCCGTGGAAGCGGCGCGGGCGGGAGAGGCGGGCGCGGGTTTCAGCGTGGTAGCGGGCGAGGTGCGTTCGCTGGCGCAGCGCGCGGCGGAAGCGGCGCGCAATAGCGCCGACATTGTCGAGAAGACAATTTCCGACGTGGCGCAGGGAGTGCAGTTGGTCAGCATGGCGCATGGAGCCTTCAAGGAAGTTTCGAGCTCGATCGCTACCTCGAGCGAGGTGGTGACCAGCATCGCGGCCAGCAGCGAGGAGCAGGCGCGCGGCGTGGGCCACATCGGCCAGGCGATTTCGCGGATCGAGGCGGTCACGCAAAATAACGTAAACAACGCACACCAAACGGCGGATGCGGCTTCGGCGATGCACGGCCAGATTCAAACCACGCGGGAGCATTTAGCGGAACTGGTGGCCGTGGTCGGACTCAAAAGGGATTAAGGGCGAGGCGAGCGAAAGGAGGAACCGCCATGACGAAGACGGCTGAGCAACTGAAGGCGCTGGATGTGCCGCTCATTCGGCCGACGATCCTGGTCGCGGACGATGAAGACGAAGTTCGCGGTTTGGTCCGCCAGATTCTGGAACCCCAATTTCTGGTACGGGACGCCAGGAACGGGAAAGAAGTCCTGCAAGAGATGGACCGCGCTCCCATCGACCTGGTGATTCTGGATCTGGTGATGCCGGAGGTGGAAGGAATCGAAACGCTGCAAGCGCTGCGCGGAAGGTGTCCGGATGTTCCGGTCCTGGTGATGTCCGGAGCGTTCGGAGGATCCTTTTTGCATTGCGCGAAGCTGCTGGGCGCGCACGCCGCGCTCAAAAAGCCTTTCACCTGCGACGCGCTTCTCGAGCGCGTCTGCGCGTTGCTCGAAGCGGCATAGCACGAGAGGCGCGGACGCCGGCGCCGCGGCATCGTTATACTGGAGATCCAATGATTGTGTCGCGGCGGATTCTGGCGGTAGTAACGGGAGGCGTGTTGTTGGTCTGCTACGCCTCGACGATCCGCGGGATGATCGGCCAGTGGTCCACGGATGAGGACATGGGCCACGGTTTTCTGGTGCCCGTGGTGGCGGGTTGGATTGTGTGGCGGGAGCGCGGCCAGTGGGCCAAGCTGCCGGCCGCGCCTAGCTGGTGGGGGCTGGCGATTCTGGCGGGGGCAGCCATGCTGCACGCGGTTGCCGCGGTGGGCGTGGGGCTGTTTGCGGCGTCGGTGGCCCTGGTTGTTTCGGTGGTGGGAGCGATCGCCGCATTGGGAGGATTCGGTTTTCTGAGGGCGTGGCGCTTTCCTTTGCTCCTGACGGTGTTCATGCTGCCGAAGCTGGCCATCGTCTATAACCAGGTGACGCTTCCGCTGCAACTGATCGCGAGCCGGCTGGCAGCCGCCATGTTGCGCGTCATCGGGGCCGGCGTGATTTTGGAGGGAAACATCCTCGAGATCTCGGGCCGCCGCATCTTCGTAGCGGAAGCGTGCAGCGGCATTCGTTATTTGCTGCCGCTCGCGTTCCTGGCGTTGCTGGTGGCGTACCTGGGCGGCTCGAAGCCTTGGGTCCGGGCCGCCATGGTATTGCTGGCGATTCCGCTGGCCATCGTGGCGAACGCCGTTCGGGTAGCGGCTGCCGCTTGGGTGCCGGCACTCACGACAGGCACGCCGCACGCGGTGGCCGGCTGGATCATTTTCGTGTTTTGCCTGGCGGGTCTGGTGGCGGCCCGCTCGTTAATGGATGCACTCCATGGCCGCTTTGCTTCCTGACCGCCTGCTTTTCCTGGTGCCCGTCCTGGTGATCGTCCAGGCGGTGACGGTACCGTGGATCGCGGGGACGGAGCGTGTGCCGCGGCCGCCGGACTTTTCCCATCTCGCCTCCGACTTTGGCGGTTTCCACCAGATTCGGGAAGATCCGATCGAACCGGAGGTGGCGGCGCAGTTGGGGGCGGACCGTACACTCAACCGCATCTACCTGGAGAGCGCGAGCGGCACTGCTGTAAGCGTCTTTGTGGCCTGGTTCCAGACCCAAAGAGGCGGAGCCAGGCAGCCGCACTCACCCAAAGTGTGTCTTCCCGGAGCGGGTTGGATTCCCCAGGGCGCGGGTGAGATCCGGCTGGCGACGGCCGCGGGCGAGATAGGGGTGAATCGATACGAGGTGGTGAAAGGCGCCGAGCGTGCCGTGGTTCTCTACTGGTACCAGACGCCGCGGCGAGTCATCGCCGGAGAGTGGGCGGCTAAATTCTGGCTGGCAGCCGATGCCTTACGGGACAAGCGCACCGATACCGCGCTGGTGCGGGTGCTGGCATGGGGGAACGGCAATTCCAGCGGGCCGGCGGACGCGGCGGCAACCGCATGCGCGCGCGCGCTGTATCCCATTCTCAAGCGGCAACTGCCATCGCTTTGATTACGAGGCGGAGGTGCGCAAGTGAAACGAGCCGCGGGTAGAGAAGCAACTTTGCAATGGACCGAGGCAGTGTTCGATGGCGATGTGCGGCTGCGCCTAGCGGCCAGCGCAAGCGGAATTCGCACCATCGAATTCGACACGGCGGGCGCGGCGGCCGGCGCGGTGGCGGGAACGGAAAACCGGGGGAATGCGCTGCTCGCGGAAGCCGTCCGGCAACTACGCGCGTACTTTGCCGGAGAGCTGCGGGATTTCGTTTTGCCGCTGGATATGCGAGGCACGGATTTTCAGATACGCGTCTACCGCCAATTGCTGACGATCCCCTACGGCGAGACGCGCAGCTACGCGGAGATTGCGCGCGTTATCGGCGCGGAAAAGGCGGTGCGCGCGGTGGGCGCGGCGAATGGGGCCAATCCGCTCGCGATCGTGGTGCCGTGCCACAGGGTGATCGGGTCGAGCGGCAAGCTGACGGGGTACGGCGGCGGGCTGCCGTTGAAGCAGAGGCTGCTGGAACTGGAGCGGGGCGGGTTGTTCAGGCGATAACCCGCGGGGTGTGCCATGCTGAAAAAGGTGCATGCGAGATGGGCTTTAGCTTTTGGATTCGTGGCAGCCGTGCTGCTCGACGCGGCTTCCGCCGGCGAGGCCGTGAATGCGGTTGCCCCGAACCGGTTCACGGTTACGGTGGCCCGCGGCAGCGGACAGCTCGCGCTCTATACGGAAGGCGATCTGAACGCACCGCAACCGGCGGTCATCCGCGCGATTGTGGTGTTTCACGGATTGCACCGCGACGCAGAGGGGTATTTGCACGATGTGGAGAGAGCGCGCACCGAGGCTGGAGCCGCCCGGGAGAATACGCTGTTGATTGCGCCGCAATTTCTCAATCACGAGGATGCGCGGGCGCACAAGCTCTCTGGCGACGTGCTGCGCTGGGAACGGAATCAATGGGAGGCCGGAGAACCGGCGATCAAGCCGGCGGCCATCAGCTCGTACGATGCGATCGATGCCATTCTCACCCGCCTCGCGGATCGGCGGCTCTTTCCCAATTTGCGCGAGGTCGTTCTGGCCGGTCATAGCGGCGGCGGACAAATCGTGCAGCGGTACGCCGTGGCCGGGCACGCGATCGCCGCCGTCGAGAAGACCGGCATCGCGCTGCGGTACGTGGTGGCCAATCCTTCTTCCTACTTGTATTTCGACAGCTATCGCCCGGTCGCGGTCGTGGCGCACGGGTGCAGGCAATTCAACACCTGGAAATTCGGACTCAGCGTGACGCCGCGGTATTTGGGATCGCCCGATTCCAGGGCATTGGAGACGGCTTACATTGCGCGCCGCGTCATATACCTGCTGGGAACGGCCGATGACGACCCCAACGGTCCGGACATCGACCAATCGTGCGCGGCCGAGGCGCAGGGCCCGACGCGGTGGCAACGCGGCATCAATTACTTCAGGTATCTCGAATCGCGCCACGGGGCCGCGCTCGCGCATCGCGTGCTGCCGGTTCCTGGCGTAGCCCATAACGCGCGCAAGATGTTCACGTCCACCTGCGGGATCGATGCCTTATTCGATACGGGAGGGTGCAAGCCGTCAAGGGTTGAGTGAATCGGGCCAAGCCGCTTACTTGAGGATCACTTTGGATACGCCGGTGTTGTTGGCGCTATCGGCGGCGCGGACCACCACCAGGTGTTCGCCGGGGGATAGGCCGGAAAGATCGAGCATGAATTTCTCAGTGCGCGAATCGATCACGCCATCCACCGACTCGACGGGGACCCAACTGGCCGCGTCCAGCGAGTACTCGCAATGGCGCAGCGGGGATGCGGCGTCGCTGGCGGTCCATTCCAGGTGAGCGGTGGCACCCGTTCGGGTAGCGGTTCCGATGGTCACGGTGGGCGGGGTGTTATCGATCATGACAGGGGCGCTGACGAGCTGCGCTTCGCGCGCGCTCGAGGGCGGATTGACCTCGCGATCGGAAGCGATGACGCGGAAATAATACTTGCCGTCGGCCAGGACATCGGCATCGAAGGTGATGGAGTTGTCGTGCATGTCGGCCTTGAGCAGTTTCCATTGCATTTCATCGGCGCCGCGGAAGTAGACGCTATAGACGAGGCGGTCGCCATCGGGGTCGTCGGCCTGCCAGACCACGGTGATCTGCTGCTGCGCGGCGCGCGGCAGTGTCTGGGTGGGAGTGCCGGCGGAGGTAGTGGTGTTGTCCGGAGTATCGGTAACGGTCACGCTGTAGGGGCTGGACGTAGAACCCGTGGCGGACTTGGATTGATTGACGGCCACGGCTTGCGTCACCACGTTGATGCTTCTGACGACGGGAGGCGAATTCCGCGGCAGGTACGCCAGGGTGACGCCGTTCAGCAGAGGCGTGGCGGCGCCGTTGCCGGTGAGCTCGGCTTTCCATTGAATATAGCGGGCGTTGGGACTGGCGATGCGCGAGCCGTTGGGCTCGGTGAGCGGTTCGGACCATTCGCTCCAGGTGCGGTCGGGGGTGGCGGAGTTGCCGGAGCGGGTGCGGAACAGCAGAGTGCATCCCGCCGGAAGGTCGGCGAGCCAGCTCAGGCTGCCCCAGCGGGCGGCGGCTGTGGCGTCGTGCACGGGCGCTTCATAATAGCCGTTCAATCCGGGGTTTTCGCCGAGACGAAAGATGCGGCCCATATTGCCGGTGGCGGCCAGAATGGAATGGTCGGAAGGGAGCAGGCGGGTGGTTTCGCCTTCATTGGTCTGGGTGACCAGCGTGACGCGGCGGTCGGGCGCCAAGCCATAGACTCGGCCTTCGTCATCGGTGGAAAAGAGGATCTGCTTTTCCAGGGCCAGCACGTCGTAGATATTTTCTTCTTTCGAGCTCCACAGGGTTTCCACGGTGTTGTCGGGGTTGATGCGGTAGAGCGCGGATTTTTCCACGCCGCTGAGATCGACCGCGGGCGTGAACTGCGTGCTCACCTGCGGCGTAGTGCCGGCAATCTGCTGGGCGGGCTGCTGGGCGGCGGTGGGCGGCTTGATTTCCTGGCCGGGGCCGGTGGTCTGGGCATCCACGGTGACGGTGGTGGTTACGGCGGTGGCGGGAACACCGTTGGCGGCGTTTTGGGCGGCCTGGTTGGCGGCCAGGGCCTGTTTGGCTACGGAACCACCCAGAGCGGCGGCATACACCGTGCCATCCGGCATGGGAACGATGGCGCGAATCTCGGGCAGATTGGCGTTGTAGAGCACGAAGGCTTTGTCTTTGGCTGAAATGCGATAGAGGATTCCGTTGGGTTCGGTGCCCGCCAGCAGGCGGCCTTCGGAATCCACGGCCAAGCCGGTGATGTGCATCTGGCCGGTGTCGTAATACAGTTCGCCCTTGCCGGGAGCTTCCACGCGGAAGATTTTGCCTCCATCCCCGGTACCCACGAAAAGCGCGCCATCGGGCGCGATGGCGAGCGACCAAATATAGCGGGTCTTGGGCGCGAAGTACTCGGTGGCCTGGCCGTTGACGATGCGATATACCTTGCCCTCGGGCGAGCCCGCGGCAAAGACGGCACCGGTTGAATCGACGGCCACGGCGAAGACTTCGGGCTGGTCGGCGGTCCAGAGCACGGTGGATTTGCCGGCGCGGTCGATGCGGTAGACGCGTCCGCGGTGTCCGGTGGCGGCGTACAGGCTTCCATCGGGGCCCTCGGCTACGGCCCAGATGATGGGTTGGTCGGAACTGAAAACGGTATCGACTTTGGGAGCGAGCGAAAGCCGGCCTTCGCGGCTGAGGGAGATGCCCTGGAAACGGCCGCGGATGAAATCGTTGTACGAGCTCATTTCCCAGGCGGTGGTGCTGCTGGCGAAAGCCAAAGGGGCGAGCGCGGCGAACAGGGCGGCGGCTGATTTCATGGTTTCACTTCCACCTGAATGGTTTTGACGCCGGAGATGACCATGTCGCCTCCGTCGATTTCCATCTCGGCGATTTTCGAATTCCGGTTCTGCGTGATACCGCCCGAGCTGGTTTGCGACCCCTCCATAATGAGCGCGGCGGAAGCGGGAAGCGCTGGCAAATCGGCGCCTTCCACTTGGAAAGCCGGATCGGCGCGCCATACCCGCACATAGGCCTTGTTGTTGGGGTGCAGGCTGTTGGCGATGGCGATCAACTGTCCGGCGCTATGCGGATTGGCGGTGAGGATCTGGCGAAAGTCGGCGACATTGGCGGTGCCGGCATCGGAGACGGTGAAGTAGAGCATGCCGGGTTGCGCGCCGATGGGCACCGGGTAGTCCACCGGGCGCGTGACTTCGCCGCCGTTCTCGCCGGTGAGGAGCACGTCGAGGTGGACCTTGTCGCCGGGGTGGACCTCATGCCGCGAGGTAGCGATGGAATCGATGGTTAACTGCTTCTTCTGGTCGAAAGCTTCGATCTGGAGCGCGATGCGTTTGAGCTTCAGCGCGTCGAAATCGCTTTGCATCACGTAAGCCACCGGTATGGCGGAATTGAGCGAGGCCACTTGCGCGGCGCCCGTATCGGCGGCGAACATGTTGTTCAACCGCACCGCCACGGATGTGTTTTGAAACTCGACCTGGCCGGTGATTTTGATGCTGGCGGCGCCCACCGTACGCTGGGTGGAATCGATCACGGAGTAAACGGCCATTTGCAGAATCAGGGGCGAGAGCAGAGGATCGTCCACCATTTGCATCTGGTAGGAATTGACGGCGCGCCCGGCGCGGGAAACGCCGATGGCCACCGGCACCAGGGCGGCGCGGCGGCCGAGCTCGCCCGAGATGGCCGTATCGGCATCCAGGTTGATGGTGCCCATCCATTCGCGCGCGGCGGCGATTTTAAAGGAGGTGTTGGTATTCGGGATCAGGGTGATGACCTCGGCGCGGGCAAAGGGCAGGGCGGTGGCGCCGACATCCAGAAAGCGGTGCCCGAAGGCGTAGACGCGGTTGCCATCGATATAGGTGACGGTGCCTTCGGCGCCGACGCTGTAATCGCCGGCCAGGAGTTGCACGCTGATCATGGAGCCGGGCTTGAGGTCGGCGGGGTTGCCCATGGCGGGCTCGATGCGGGCGCCGGCGCTGACGGCCTGGCGGGGCTCGAAACCGAGCGAGCGAAGTTGGGGAGCGAAGGCTTCGAGAGCGGCGCGGGTGAATCCGCCGAAACTGAGCGGGGTCGCGATATTCACCATGCGGGCCTGTCCGGTCATGGCCGGTTCGGCGGGAGAAAAGACGCGGGTGAGATCGCGGTCGGCGAGGGCGATGGTGCGGCGGGCGGTGGCCGTGGCGACGCCGGAAGGACGCACCATGTCCTCGATGGGGCGGATGGCGGCGATGGGATCTTTGGCGAACGGGAAGGCCATGGCGACGGCGCCGGCGAGTTTGCCATCGATATAAACGGGGCTGCCGCTCATGCCTTCCATGACGCCGGTGTGCTCCAGAGGACCGCCGGAAAGCCGGGCGAGGATGAGCGATTGCTTGGGGCCGATGTTATCGAGTACACCGAGGATTTCGACCCGGAACTCCTCGACGAGGTTACCGGAGAAGACGGTGCGGCCCACGCCATGCATTCCGGGTTTGATGTCCTTTAAGGGGAGGAGCGAAGTCTGCGCGGCGAGAGAGGCGGCCAGCGCGATAACCGCCGGAACTACGGAGCGGGGCACATTAGTATTGTAACCGGTCCGGTTTTGGCGGCCTGGGGAACAGAGAGAGACGGTCAGAGAAGGCGATCTCACAAACTCTTTTCCAGGGCGTGTTTGACACCTTCGGGGTCGTGTGCGATCACGGTCAAATAGGCGCGGGCCGGCTGATCGGGCTCCGAGCGTCCCTGTTCCCAATCGCGCAACGTGCCGAGCGGAATGTGATAGCGCGCCGCAAATTCCTCCTGTGTGAGGGCCAGAGCGCGGCGCAGAACTCTTGCGCGCGGGACTCGGCGCGCGGCGCGGAGCTGTTCGGGGCTCAGAGGCTGCGCGTCCGGATCGCTCAGGGCCGCGGCCGTAACTTCCTCGTCGGTCATCGCCCGCAGGCGCGCCCAATCCGTCTTGTCGTCAAGTGGCTTGGTGGTCCCATCGGGCAAGACCTGAACCAGCGTTCCGTCACTCTGCCGTTTGGCTACGATAGTTCTCGTTGCTCATGCTTCGTTGCTTTTCTAGCTGAAATGATGGGGTTGCGGGTAGGCCGTACATTATGAACGGAGACGAATTCGAGTGGAATGCCGCCAAAGCCGACAGTAACCTGGCTAAACACGGCGTCAGCTTCGCGGCGGCGCGGCGTGTCTTCGACGATATGTTTGCGCTGGAATGGACGCGCAACTCGGTCGATGCCATGCGCGATACGCTACTCATCGGGGGTGAAATTCACTTCCATGGGGTCGGTTACTTCTCAGAATGGACGCAAACCGAATCTAGAATCCGGTCGAAGAACTCAGCTTCAACCGGGGTGGCGTTTTCGTAGCTAATCGCTTCGGCGATTGGAGCACCGAACCACCTCCAGCGCCGTCCGTCGCTCAGTTGCCCCGCCAGATCCAGCCCAACCATGCTGCCGCCGAATTCCCAGCCGCGCACTTTGAGACTGGTTGATGTTTTCAGCAAGCTCTCAAGCGGCAGTCCGGAGTGCCACGCGTAGCCGTTAACAATATGAAGCCACCCTTTTCCAAAGCGGATAAACCAATGCGTATCATGTTCGCCGCTTGTAGGTCCTTCGTACCCGCTGCTGGGTGGTCTAACGCGCAGACCGGCTCCAATCCAACCCATCCCATGATTTGGAAGAGACTCACAAGCCGCCACTGCATTCACAGCGGCATCCGCTCTCTTCAACTGAATGCGAGCGCTTCCTTAATACCCGAGCCATTTTCATCGATAACCGCCCCACAGAGGTCGCCGGGCGAGGGTGACTCCTGCGCTGACAGGCAGGTAGCAACCGCGGCAAACGCCAGAACGGCGCCAGAATTGCGGGTGGCCATTACTGTCATTATGCGCCACCGTTCTCTCATTTTTGAACCCGCTCCCGACCTGTGGTAGGGGGCCAACCACTGATCGCCAACGGATCTACTACAAGCCCCGCTGGACGCGGAAACGCCAAAACTCGGGTGGCCCAGTTACCGAGACTGTCCAACGGCCGCTGAAGGTTTGGTTTTTCTGGGTTCGCATCTACGACCGCTACTTGGGGTGGGGCGTGATGTCTTCAATGAAGTAGGTGTCGTCGATAATCTTGAAGTAGAATCGCCAGTTCTTGTTCACGCGGGCCTGCCACTTGTCCTCGGCTACGTTGTACTTCTTCGCGTGGAGCGAAGGATGGTGCAGGTCTTGGAGCAGGAAAGCCGCCTGCTTATAAAAGGCCTTGCGGACGGGGGCAGGGGTATCGTTGAGGGCGTGGAGGGCGGTTTTCGCGTATGCGATCTTCATCGCACCGGCTTGGTCTTCCGTTTCCCCGCCCGGAGCTTCCTGATGTTGGCCTCGATGGATGCCGCCATCTCACCGGCCGTGCTGAACGGGCCGTACACGCGGCCGGCCTTGATGTCCGCATCGGCCTTGGCCAGGCGGGCATCGATGGCGCGGCGCTGGGATGCCGTGTATTCGTCGTCGGTGCTGGGGAGCTTCGGAAGAATTGTGATCACACCCCCGGACACCTTGACTTCGAGCACTTGCCCGCTCTTAAACCCAGCCTTCCGGCGGATAGCCGAGGGGACTACCAGCGGTGCGTTGTTGTTGTTCCTGACGGCGATGGTCATAGGAGCGTGAATCTGCCTATAGTGTAGCGCCCCGGCTGGTCGCCACAGAGGCCTATCCTAAGAGGTATGGACCCCGATTCGGAAAAACAAGCGGCCGCGGAAGCGGCTGCCGAGCATCTTCACAGCGGGATGATCGTCGGGCTGGGGAGCGGCTCGACGGCGTCGCTGGCGGTGCGCGCGGTGGGGCGTCGCGTGGCGGCGGGGCTCGATATCGTCGGCATTCCGACATCGGAGAGAACGGCGCAACTGGCGCGCGGCCTGGGCATACGGCTTTCCACGTTGGATGAGCATCCCGCTATCGATGTGACGATCGATGGGGCCGATGAAGTCGAACAGGGGACCCTCAATCTCGTCAAAGGGCTGGGCGGGGCGCTGCTACGCGAGAAGATCGTGGCCGCGGCCACCAAGCGGCTGGTGATCGTGGTGGACGAATCCAAACTGGTCGAGAGGCTCCGGCTGCGCGAGGGGCCTATTCCTGTCGAAGTCATCCAGTTCGGACAGGAGACTACGGCCGCGCGTCTGCGCGCGCTGGGCGCGGGATTCACTCTCCGCACCGGGCCCGACGGCCGGCCGTTCGTAACCGATGGCGGCAATTTCATTCTGGACTCGCGGTTCCCCGAAGCCCGATCGGCGGCGGAATTGGAGCGGCAACTGGATGGCGTGGTGGGTGTGGTCGAGCACGGTTTGTTCCTGGGCATGACCGCGCAAGTGATCATCGGCCGCGGCGGGCGCGTAGACTACTGGGAGAGATCGTCATGAAGGCGGCGGTTTTGAGGAGCCCGCGGCCGGTGGGGGAGAATCCGCTGGCGGTGGATGACCTGGCGCGTCCGGAGCCGGGGCCCGGTCAGGTGCTATTGCGGGTCCGCGCGTGCGGCGTCTGCCGCACCGATTTGCATATCGTGGAGGGCGAATTGAAGCCGCGGCGGGACGCGGTGATTCCAGGGCACCAGATTGTGGGCGAGACTTCCGATGGCCGCCGCGTGGGTGTTTGCTGGATGGGCGGGACCGATGGCGCCTGCTGGTATTGCCGCCACGGATTGGAAAACCTGTGCGACGCGCCCACCTTTACCGGGTATGACGTGGATGGGGGCTATGCCGAATATGCGGTGGCGCGGGCCGATTTCGTATTTCCTCTGCCGGATGCGCTGGACGATCTTCACGCGGCGCCGCTGCTGTGCGCGGGGGTGATCGGGTTCCGCAGTTTGCGGGTGGCGGGAGTGGAGCCGGGTGAGCGGGTGGGCCTCTTCGGGTTCGGCGCCTCGGCGCACCTGGCCATCGCGGTATTGCACGCCTGGAAGTGTCCGGTATATGTCGCGACGCGCGGTGAGGGGCACCGGAAACTGGCGGCTTCGCTGGGCGCCGAGTGGGTGGGGGAGGAACACGCGCAGCCTCCGGTGGCGCTCGACCGGGCGATCACGTTCGCGCCTTCGGGCGATGTGGTAGTGGCGGCGCTTGCGAGCCTCCGTAAGGGCGGCGTGGTGGCCATCAATGCGATTCACCTGGACCGCATTCCGCAGTTCGATTACGACAGCTTGCTGTGGGGTGAGCGGCAGATTCGCAGCGTGGCTAACATGACGCGGCAGGATGCGCGCGATTTTCTGCAGGTGGCGGCGGAGATCGGGCTGCGGCCCAAGGTCACGGTGTTTCGGCTGGATCAGGCTAACGAAGCGTTGCAGGCGGCAAAGAAAGACGCCATCGACGGGGCTGCGGTGATTGTGCCCTGACGCGATGGGGCGTTATTGGGAAACGGCGCCGCGGCGCATGGTGGTAGCCACCTGGCGGAGGCCGGTTTCCCAGTCGGGAAACAGGTCGATGTACTGCCATTCGCGCTGGATGGAACGCGGCACGCGGCAATCGTCCAGGCGGACGGGCACCAGGAAGATGTCATCGAGCGGCACGCGCCGCGCGCAGTCCAGGGCGTAGCGGAGCTCGGCCTGGAATCCTCCCTTTTTGTTGACGGAGTGCGTGGAAAAACAGGCCACGAAGAAATCCGAGGTTTCGATGGCGTTTTCGATGGCGCGCGGCCAGTTCTGTCCGGGGAGGAGTTTGCGCACATCCATCCAGGGGCGGAATCCGAGCGCTTCGAGGCCGTCGTAGAGGCGTTCGGCGCAGGCGGCGTCTTCCTTGCCATAGGCGATGAAGACGCGGTGAGGGGGATAAGGCTCAAAGCGGAATACGGCGTTCCGATCGGGGTAGAACACACCCAGACCGTCGATTTCCACGGCTTTGCCCTCGGACAGACCGACTATGACGATGCGTGACAGTTTTTCCAACGCGGGGCAGTCAGTCACGGCGTTTGGTTCCTTCCTGGCGAAAGGCCACATTTCCGGCGCTGTCCCGCGTAAACTGGCCGAGGCCGGGCAAACGAGTGTTTTTGCCGCGGCGAAGGTCGTGGATAATCTGGCGCACCATGGAGTCCAGGCAATCGGCGGCTGCGCCAACGCTGCTCTTGGACTGGCGCGCCATTCGTTTGGCGATTTCCGGCTTGTTCATCTCGACTTGAATGTATCAGTAGAAGACCCTGGAGTATCTCGTCCCGCGGGGGGCGGTGGTTTCTAACCTTTTGGTGCGAAATCAGTTAGATACCGTCCGAAATCGCGGTGGGGGGGTGACAAAGGACATGAAACGATTTTAATTGGGGGTTAAGGGGCCCTTCATGTGCGGTTCGCTATCATGGGCGCAGACGAGAAAATCGTCAACATTCAAAGGAGAACCGTAATGAAGAAACTGATGACGCTAATGCTTGGCTTGGCCTTCCTGACCGGCGGAGTTGCTTTGGCCCAGGACACCACTAAGGACACCACCAAGACGACCAAGAGCACCAAGAAGACCTCCACCAAGAAGACCGTCAAGAAGACGACCGACACCACGAAGACGACTGCGGCGCCCGCGTCCAAGTAAGCAAGCTTTCGAGATCAATTTCCTGGGAGCCGCGTAGTGGTCTGAACCTACGCGGCGACCCAGTTCCCTCCTTACGTTTTCAGCAGTCCCTCCTCTAAGATCAGCCCTAAAGTCCTTCCGTGTAACCTTGTCGATCTCCTTGACGCCCCTTGAGATTAGGGTCGGATTCCCACCGGAAAAGATCAATGAAGTTCTTTCAATTCATAGGATTATCCGTAGCGATAGCGGGCCTCGCAGGAGCCCAGACCGGCACGCCGCCCGCCGGTGCCGCGCCGCGGGCCCAAGTGGCTGGAACGGTTGCCGCCGTGGACCCGGCAACCAAACAGATCACCATCAAACCCGACAAGGGCGACAGCATTACCGTCACCACCACCGACCGTTCCTTCTTGCGGCGAATGCCTCCCGGCGAAAACGACACGAAGAAATCCATTGCCATAACCCTCGGCGACATTGCGGTGGGCGACCGGGCGGTGGCTATCGGCCAGAACTCCGCGGACCAGAAATCCTTCGAAGCCCGGACCATCTACATCATGACTCGGGCGGACGTGGCTCAAGTGCACGAGAAGGAACAGGAAGATTGGCAGAAGCGCGGCTCGGTGGGAATGGTGGCCGCCATCGATCCAACCACCCGGACAATTACTATCAAAGTGGGGCAGCGCCAAACAGCGGTGCAGGCCGGGCCAAAGACCGAGTTTCTGAGTTACGCACTCGATTCGGCCCAGTTGAGCCACGCCAAACCGGGGACTTTCGACGACATCAGAATCGGGGACGAGTTGCACGCTTTGGGGAATCGCAGCGCCGATGGCGCTACCGTGGAAGCTGAAAAAATTGTATCGGGTTCGTTCAAGCAAATCGCGGCGACGGTCGAATCGATCGATGCCGAGAGCGGCAGCCTCAAGATCAAGGACCTGGCGACTAAGAAATCGATCTTCGTCCGCGTCAACACCGATACCGCGATGAAGATGCTGCCGCTGCAACTGGCCACCATGCTGGCGCGCCGGTATCAAGCCGGCGGCGCCGGTCAGGGCAATTTCAGCGGGCGGAGCGGCGGCTATCCGGGAGCGGGTGGACAGGCCGCGAATGGAGCCCCCGCGGCTGGTGGTCCCGGCGGATCGCGCGGCGGCTACGGCGGCCCTGGTGGAGGCCGAGGGGATCTCAAGCAGATGATCGATCGGCTTCCGGCCTTTCAGTTATCGGAACTGAAACCGGCGGACCCTATCATGATCACCACCACCGAGGGGACCGATGCCAGTCATCTCACGGTAATCATGTTGCTGGCCGGAGTGGAACCCTTGCTGCGGGCGTCTCCCAACTCGACGCGCGACATCATGAGCGGCTGGAACCTGGGCGGCGGTGGCGAGGGCGAAGGTAACTAGTACCGTGACCGCTAGAAACGATGTCAAAAAGGTGGGGCGGGCTTCAGCCTGCGCGGGACTTCAGTCCCGCTGGTTCGAGGGCGGACTGAAGTCCGCCGCAGACTAAAGTCGACTAAAGTCTGCCCCACAGGGACCTTTCCATCCGGCCACAGTACTAAATACGAGAGTTTGCGGATGGGAAGGGCAGTGAAGAAAACGACCAGAGGGAGTATGTTCAACTTGCGAAGCATGGGCTTTTTTTTAGTGGCTGCGATGTTGCTTACCGGCAGTCTGGGGGCGCAGCCGACCACCGGGACGATTCGCGGCGTGCTGATGGACGATTCGGGGGCGGTGATTCCTGCCGCCACCGTGACTATCACGGGCAATGGCGCGACCAAAACGGTCCAGACTGCAGCGGATGGCAGCTATGCGGCGCCGGGGCTGGCTCCGGGACAGTACACAGTAGCGGCGAATTACCCGGGTTTCGCGGCGTTCTCCAAAACAGTGACGTTGAATGCCGGAGGCTCGATTCAGATCCAGGTGCGCCTAGCGGTCAGTTCCGAGAAGCAGGAAGTGACCGTGCAGGCCGAGGCCGGTCCCACGGTCAGTACCGAACCGGATAACAATGCAACTTCCCTTGTGATCAAGGGCGAGGATTTGCAAGCTCTGCCCGATGACCCGGACGATTTGTCGGACGCCCTGTCGGCGCTGGCGGGACCCGGCGCCGGTCCCAGCGGCGGCCAGATTTATATCGATGGCTTCAGCGGCGGCCAACTGCCGCCCAAGGAATCCATTCGGGAAATCCGCATCAACCAGAATCCCTTCTCGGCGGAATTCGACCGCCTGGGATTCGGACGGATTGAGATCCTCACCAAGCCGGGCACGGACACGCTGCGCGGCGCGATTTCATTAAACGACAGCAACGCCATTTTCGACTCGCGGAATCCGCTGGCCAGCAACAAGCCCGATTATTCCAACCGCATGATCAGCGCCAACGTGGGCAGCTCGCTGGGACACAAAATGTCGTACTTCGTGGATTTCAACCGCCGCGATATCCAGGACAACTCGATCACCCACGCGACGTACTTCGACCCCACCAGCTTCGCCCAGATCCCTATCAACACGTCGGTTGTCTCGCCTTCTGCGTTCACAACTATTTCCCCCCGGGTCGATTATCAGTTGAGCACGAACCATACGCTGACCGTGCGTTTTGAGGATCGCTCCAATTCCAGGGACAACGCCGGTTTGGGCGGGACTCACCTGCCGCCGCCCTATACCGTCTCGCCCTTCGCCAACGCTTTGGCGTACAACAATTCGGGTAACTGGCAGAACGTGATGATCACCGAGACAGCCATCCTCAACCCCAAGGTGGTCAACGAAACGCGGCTTCAGTTCTTTCGCAATTACACTCAGACCAACGGAAACCTGGTCCCGCAAGTGGCCGTGGCCGGGGCGTTTATTGCCGGCGGCAACGGAATGGGCAATACCTACGACACTACCCGGCATTTCGAGTTGCAGAACAACACTTCGGTCGCCCACGGAGCGCACACCATCCGGTTCGGCGTGCGGGTGCGTCGCGACGGCGATCAGAACAACAACCCCGCCGGTTTCAACGGAGCCTTCACTTTTCTGGGAGGCCTGGCGCCCGAGTTGAGCGCCAACAACAGCATCGTGACCGATAGCAGCGGCAACCCGCTTACGGTCAACCTCACTTCGATCCAGCAGTATGAGCGATTCATTGCTCTCGAGAATGCCGGCTTTTCGAATACGGAGATCCAGAGTTTGGGTGGCGGGCCTTCGCGTTTCAGCATTCAGGCCGGCCAATCCTACATCGGCAGGGTTCGCTACGACGGGGCGCCCTTTATCCAGGACGATTGGAAGATGCGGTCGAACTTCACCCTCAGCGTAGGTATGCGATATGAAGTGCAGAACCTGATCGGCGACCATCACGATTTCGCGCCTCGCCTGGGATTCGCCTGGGCGCCCGGCAGCACCGCCAACGGCCGGCAGCAAAAGACGGTGATCCGCGGCGGATTCGGCATGTTCTATGACCGGGTGGGGACCGGTATTTTCGAGAATGCCGCGCTCAACAACGGCATCAACCAGGTGGAATACACGGTTTACAACCCCACTTTCTATCCCAACATTCCTTCCCTTTCGAGCTTGAACCCCGGACAGAATTTGATCCAGCGCGTGGATCCCGATTTGCGGACCGATTACAGCATGCAGAGCGCGATCGGCGTGGAGCGGCAGTTACCCCGCCGCACTACCGTATCTCTCACCTACACCAACAATCGCTCGGTGCACCTGGCGCAGAACGTTCCCATCAATACGCCACTTCCGGGCACTTACAATCCGCTGCAGTCTTTGAGCGCCCCGAACGGCGTGTTCCCGTATGGATACTCGGGAGGGAACATCTTCGAGAACGAATCGGGCGGCGCGATGCGGCAGAGCATCGTGATGTTCAACTTCAACACGCAGTTCAGCAGCAAGGTATCGCTGTTCGGAAACTACCAGCGGATGTACGCGAAGGATCTTTCGGGCACTCCCACCGATCCTTACGATTTCGCCCTGGATTACGGCCGCTCCAATTTCGACCGGCGCAACAACTTTCAGTTGATCGGATCGGTAATGGCGCCGCTCGGGCTGCGCTTTGCGCCGTTCATTACGCTGCGCTCCGGCGCGCCTTACGATGTGCTGGCGGGAACCGACCTTTTTGGCACCACGTTAACCAATGCTCGCGCGGCCTTTGCCGCCAACGCCTCGTGTGCTGGGTCTTCCGGCATCGTTCTGGCGGGGGACGTGGTGTGCTCGCCCTTCGGGAATTTCACCACGGCTTACACGTACAATAGCGCCGGAGTACCGCAGAACCTGGTGCCGCGGAATTACCTGACGATGCCAGGCCTGGTTTCGATGAATCTGCGCGTCTATCGGGTTTTCGGATTCGGCCCGACGCGTGAGGCGCGCGGTCAGAATTCCGGCGGTGGCGGCCGTGGCGGGTACGGCGGCCCCGGCGGCGGCCCCGGCGGTGGAATGCGCATGGGCGGGGGTGGCGGCGGCCGCGGCGGGTTTTTTGGCGGCGAATCCACCGCCCATCGCTTCAATCTCACCCTTGGCGTTACCTTCACGAACATCCTGAACCACTTCAACCCCGGTGGCTATCAGGGCACGATTACGTCGCCGTATTTCCTGGAACCGACCACGGTCAACACGGGCTTCGGCGGAGGCGGTTTCGGCGGCCCGGGCGGCCCCGGCGGCCCGCTTGGAGGTTACGGCGGTGGACTGGCCGCGAACAACCGGCGCATCGATTTTCAAACGCGGCTTACGTTTTGAGGCTCACCAGGTCGCTGAACACCCCGTAGGCGGTCTGTTCCACGCGCGGCTCGATGGAAATCGTGCCGAACGTGCCCATCAGATCGGTGTGGAACAGCAGGATGTTGGACGTGCCGGAAGGCGCCGCCAGAAGATCTGTCCGCTCGAGCACCTCGGCGCGCACCCGCAGCGTCACGCCCGTGCCGTTGCGCCGCGCGCGGCTGATCAAACGCACTGTCTTGCCCTGGCGATGGATCTGGGCTACGCGCGCCGGCGTGAGCCGCGTGATGCCGCGCGTTGAAACTTGTTGCGGCGTGGAGCGCGCATCCAGCAGAACGTTGGCCAGGGCGGCGGTCTTGGCGGCGGAGTCCCAACCCTCCACATCGAAGGCGCCATCGGCTTCGGTAATTCCCAGAGAGCGTGCCGCGGCTAGGCCGTCTTCGAACGAGCCGCCGCGCTCCATGGTGTCGATCACCACCTTCGAGGTGGAATTGAGCGCCCCTGTAAAACCCAGCACGCGAACGCCGGGCATGGTGTGGCGCCAGAGATTGAACACGGGGGCGCCATCCATCACGGCCGATTCGAAACGAAACTCGCGGCCGGCGCGCGCCGCTTCGTCGCGCAGATCGGCGTAGGCGTGGGCGATGGGCCCCTTGTTGGCGGTCACCACATGCATGCCGCGGGCGAAAGCCGCGCGGATGTGTGAGATGGCCGGTTCGCCATCGTTCGGGTTGAGGGTGGTGAGCTCGACCGCAACTTCGGCGCGGGCGCAATCCAGGAACTCTTCGATGGATGCGGCGCGTGGGCCGAAGACCGGATCGGGTGGCAGACCGGCGGGGTCCACGGCCGTGCCGTGGCGCAGTGTGTGAATGCCGGTGATGACGAAGGGAAATTCCTGGCGCTTCTGCGCGAGCAACCGCGCCAGGGCGCGGCCCACGTTGCCGTATCCGATGAGTGCGAGCTTCAACTTTCGATTCTAAAACGAGAGCGAGCCGATTAGCTTGTCGAGCTCGCTTTGGAGCGCTTCTTTCTTTTTGGCGAGGTCAGCCTGGCGGTCGCGCAGCGCGGTCAACTGTTGCTCGTGCGCGTCCAGTTGGCGGGCGTAGTTTTGCACTTGCTGCTGCTGGCCGCTGACGTTGTTCAGGCTCTCGATGTTGCGGCGGATGCGGTCTTCATCGGAGGTCAGGTCTTGCGCCTGGCGGTTGGCGTCGTCGATGGCGCGGTCGTTCTCGGCGATCTGCTGCTTCTGGTCGGCGATGCGTTGCAGTTGTTTACGGGCGGCTTCGCTCAAATCGCGATTGCGGACGTATTCCAGCAGCACGTCCGGCGTGAGGTTCGATATCTGGAAGGATTGATCGTAGACGTGCTCTTCGGAAACCGGGAATTGCTGGGTGGCGCCGGCGGCGAGCTGAATTTCAAAGCGGTAATTGTTGGGAGTTTTTTCGGCGGGCTTCTGATCGAGCAGGGTGTAGCCGAAGCGCAGCGGATGTTCGACGATCAGGGTCTTGGCCTTCTGATCTACGTTGCGGATGGTGTATGTGCGGGTCTCTTCGGCGGCCATTTTGGTGATCAGCAGGCCGCGGTTGAAATGGATCTCGCGAACCACCGCCTGTTTGCCGCCGAAGGCTTCGGTGATGCGGGTTCCCAGATCCACAGCGTAACTGATCAGCCGCTTGTCGCCGGCTTTGAGCGTTTCCATGAGCGCTTCGCCGCCATAAGCGCCGCCGTCGTAGATCGTGACAGGGCCGCCATCGAGCGTCTTGCCACTGGAGTTGGTGAGTTCGGCGGCATTGGTGGGGTGCTGGGAGGAATGGTCGGAATAGATCAACAGCTTGCGCGCATCGATGGCCTGTTGCAGGAACGGCAGCATGGCCGATTCGTTCTTGCGGATGGTGACAGGTTGGGCGATGCGGTATTCGAAGAGCTCGCCCACGGCTTCGGCGGAAGCGTTCGCGACGATGGAGCTGGGAGCTATGCTGCCCAACGTCATAAGTTCGGCAGCGTCGCGTCCGTTGATGGCCCCGCTTTTGGCCTCGGCCTTGCGCGCCATATCCATGGCGGCAGCAGGCGGCTGAAACTTCCTGGCCTCAGTCGCCCCGCCATACCCCGCCTGATGCAGCACCGGCTGCGCGGCATTATCGTCCGGCAGTTCCGCTGTCGGCCTTGTGACATACTTGGGCGCGTATAGCTGGCTGACGAACGAAATCGGCCGTCCCGAAACCAGCGAGAGCCGCACTTTGGTCCAATCTTCGCCGGTCGTGTTATCCACGATCGCCCAACCTTCGAGCGTAGGCTTTCCCTCGGCGCCGAAAATCAGCCGGTAGCTCGATTTCCAGACCGGCGCCGGCACCATATAGCTGGCCACGATCTGCCGCTCTTTGGCATCGGTCGAATCGATATAGACGCTGCGCCGTTCCTTCGACCGAGCCGCCACCAGCGCCGCCAGATAATCCTTGAACTGCTGCTGCAATCGCGGATCGACGAAGCGAATCCCGCCGGCTGCCGATAGATCCAGATTGCGTAGCTCGCCCGAATCCATCATCAAAGTGAGCTGTTCGCGCGAAGGTTGCATTTCGGTCGCCGCGATTTCCCGCGCATTGACGATCGCGCCCGCCACCGTGTCGTTGCCGAATTTCAGCTCGAGGCGCGATCCCTTCAACTGGTCGAGCATCTCGCTTAACGGCTGCGAGCCGCCGATCTTGAACGGGAACTCCGCCAGCGTGTGGCTGAGCGGATCCATCGAATCGTAACGCAGCCCCGAGATCTTTCCGCCGCCGCGCTCCTCAATGGTCAACGATTTCAAAACGTCATTCATTTCCGCGGCATCGAAATCCAACCGCGCCGATTCGCCCGGCCCCAGCGAGCCCGAGCGTTCGAAGAAGCCGACCCCGTGCTTGTACAGGACGACTTCCGTAACCGGCAATTCCGCAGCTATCGATGCCGCGCCAAGGAATAACAGAATCGGGACGCGTTTCATGGGGTCTCCATTCCGGGAATGCCGTCCAGGGCAATTCCCTTTCATTTCACCCGTTCTTTTATGATGACGCGTTCTTGACAACCAAAAGATGGATCTGCAGCGCGTCGCAAATCGATCTGGCCACCGCCATCCGCACCGGAAGCCAGCGATCCACAGGGACCGTGTGGACGCGGTTGCGCACCTGGCTCATCGGCGCGGAAGTCGCGCTGACGGTGGTGCTGGTGGTGAGCGCGGGGCTTCTGATCCGCAGCTTATACACGCTCTCAGCGGTGCATCCCGGTTTCGATCCGTCGCGCATTCTGACCATCCGCATCAGCCCGAACCGTTCCGCCTGCAACCAGCACGCGGCGTGCATCGCGCTATATAATCGCCTTCTGGCACGCGCCGGCGATGTCCCGGGCGTTTCCCAGACCGCCATCGTGAATACGCTTCCGCTCGAGGGAGAGCAACCCTCGCTCGCGGTTGACGTGGAAGGCCATCCGAAATCGCCCGAGCACCCGGCGCCGCTCCTCTGGATGGGCGCCGTCAGCCCCGGCTACATTTCCATGATGCGGATTCCTCTCGTGCGCGGCCGCGATCTGACTGCGGCCGATGGCCCCGATCCTGATCTCGGCCGCCACCGCGAAATATTTCTGGCCCGGCGAGAACCCCATCGGCAAGCACATCAAAGGCGCCGGCGAGAGGAATTGGCGAACGGTGGTGGGCGTGGTCGGCGATGTGCACCAGTTCAACCTGAGCGGCAACTTTCCCGATTTCATTCCCGGAGCGATGTATATGCCTTATGCGCAGGCCTCGGGGGAGGACGGCGCGATTCCCGCGGCGATGACTCTGCTGGTCAAAGCCCCGGCCGATTCCGCGCGCGTGGCGCAGGAAATTCGCATGCTGGCGCGCGATCAGAACCCCGACATCCCGGTGGGCCGGCCGGTGGCGCTCGAAAGCGTCGTCACCGGATCCATCGCCGATTTCCGCTCCACGATTGCCGTGTTCCCCAGTTTCGCCGGCGCCGCCATCCTGCTGGCGGCCATCGGCATCTACGGCCTGGTCTCGAATTGGGTCGGCCAAAGGATGTTCGAGATCGGCGTGCGCGTGGCTATTGGCGCCACGCGCCGCCGCATTGTTTCCATGATCCTCGGCCAGGGGTTGCGCGTAGCGCTATGGGGCATGGCGGTGGGCGTAGCCGCGGCCTTGGCCACCACCCGTTTTATCGGCAGCCTGCTGTTCGGAGTCAGCGCCACCGATCCCGCCACATTTGCCGCCGTGGCCGTTTTCGTTCTGGCGATCGCCGCCCTCGCCACCTCTTTCCCGGCGTGGCAGGCCTCGCGTATCGATCCCACAAGGTCGCTACGCGTGGATTGACCTTCACTCGCCCATAACTTTAACGATCACGCGCTTGGCGCGCTGCCCATCGAATTCGGCGTAGTACACCTGCTGCCACGGGCCGAAATCCAGCTTGCCTTTGGTCACCGGCACGATGATCTCGTGGTGCACCAGCAGGCTTTTCAAATGCGAATCGCCGTTGGTTTCGCCCGTGCGATGGTGCCGGTAGTCCTGGCGGAACGGCGCCAGTTTCTCCAGCCATTCGTCGATATCGGAAATCAGCCCGTCTTCCGCGTCGTTCACCCATACCCCCGCCGTGATGTGCATGGCGGATACTAGGATCATGCCCTCCTGGATGCCGCTTTTTATTAAAATGTCTTCCACTTTGGGCGTGATGTTGATGTATTCTCTATGTCGGGTGGTCTTGAACGTCAGGTACTCCGTATAGAATTTCATAAGGGAATTCTAACAGCCGTGGAATTATGACCCAGGCAGCGGGGCGTATTCTCATCGTCGACGACGAGCCTTCTTTGGTCAAGATGATGAAAGCTTATCTCGAGCGATTGGGACATACAGTCGCTACCGTGACCACGACGGCACAAGCCTGGGAAGAGGTGGAGCGAGATCCGGCCGCGTACGGTGCCGCGGTGCTGGATGCCAGTATGCCGGGCATCGCTATGTACGATCTCGCTTCGCGCATGCTGGCGGTCAATCCCGCCATGCACGTTTTAGTGGCCAGCGGGTACCCCGTGGACATGAGCGCTTTGGAATCCGCCGCCCCGGGTCGCGTGGCGTTTCTTCACAAGCCATTCACGCCGCAGATGCTGGCGCAAGAGGTGCGGAGGATGCTTGGCTCGCAAGAAGAAACGCTTTGAGTTACAAAAAGAGATTAGGGCCATCGCCCGCGAAAGGCTGGGACCCGTGCCGCCCGCGCGGACCATCCAGCCGAAATCCGCGCGGCGGAAGCCCAAGCACAAGAAAGGTCCCGAGGAGGAGTCGGATTGAATTCAAGCGTTCGCTATACCAGGCGGGAGTTTTTCGCTCTCTCCCTTACCGGAACTCTGTTCGGCTGGTTGCCCTGGCGAAAACCAAAGGTAATTGCGCTCGATGGAGCGCGGTTCCAGATCATTCGCGGGAAGCGTTCCCGCCGCCGCTATCTGGTGATCCACGGCGATGAGGAGACCGCCCGGAAGGTGCTCACCGCCCACATGGAGACGCACCGGGGCATCGCGTACATCGCCGAAGGCCACACCCGCGACGTGGAAATTGCAGGCGGCAAGATCGACCCCAACCGCATGTTCTCGCGGGCCGGAGCGGAAGCCAGCCTGAAACAACTGAACCCCACATGGACGCCGCAGCAGGTGGACGAAGCACTGGCGGTGCTCGACGCCGGCCGCGAGGAGTTGTTGCACGCCTTCTTCCCGCCGGATCACGGGTTGCTGATCGCGCTCCACAACAACTCCGATGCGTACTCGGTCACGGACGAAATTGCGCTCAGCAATGTGCGATCGCTGAAGCAGCCGGACGATCCGCACGCGTTTTTTCTGTGCACGCATGCGGCCGACTATTCGGTGCTCGCGGGATCGCCCTACAACGTGGTGCTCGAGCGCGAAGTCCGCGCGCCGGACGATGGTTCGCTCTCCCGCCGCGCCGCGGCGCGCGGTGTGCGTTACGTGAACATTGAAGTGCGCTCGGGCGATGCTGGCCTGCAGCGCGAGATGCTCGCCTGGGTGGAAAGCCATCTGCCGCTGTAGCCACCTGTTCTACAGGAAGTAGTTTTTGACTTTCTCGAAGAGGCCTTTTTCGGTGGGGGCGTTGTCGATCGGAAGCGTGTCGCGCAACTGCTCGAGCAGTTTGCGCTGTTCGCGGGTCAGGCGCGCGGGGATTCTGACGTCGATGTGAATACGAAGGTCGCCCCGTCCGCTGCCGTTGAGCACCGGGACGCCCTTGTGGCGGACCTTGAACTCCGCGCCGTTTTGCGTGCCCTCCGGTATCTTCAGCTTGTAAGGCTCTTCGAGGGTCGGAACTTCGATCTCGCAGCCCAGCGCCGCTTGCGCCAGGTTAAGAGGAATCGAGCAGTGCAAGTCCTGTTCGTGCCGCTCGAAAAACGGGTGCTCCTTCACCTTGAGGAACACGTACAGATCTCCCGGAGGACCGCCGTTCCCGCCGGGTTGCCCTTCGCTGGCGAGGCGCAGCCGCGTACCGTCATCCACCCCGGGCGGGATGTTGATTTTCAGTTTGCGCTGCACCTGCCGGTAACCCTGGCCGCGGCACTGGCCGCAAGGATTGCGAATGATCTGCCCCGAGCCGCCACAGCTACTGCACGTGCGCCGGATGGAAAGAAAACTCTGCTGGTAGAGAACCTCTCCGCGCCCGTGACAGGTGGGGCAGGTAGTGGGTCCGCTGCCGGGCTCGGAACCGGCGCCGCGGCATCGGTCGCAAGGTTCGGTGCGCGGCACCTGGATTTCGGCCGCCAGCCCGAAGACGGCTTCTTCGAAGGCGATTTCGAGATCGTAGCGCACGTCTTCGCCGCGTTGCGCGCGGCTGCGCCGCCTGCCGCCCCCGCCGAACAGGTCTCCGAATCCGAAGAAATCGCCCAGAATGTCGCTGAAGTCCGCGAACGCATCCGGGCTGAATCCGCCCGCGCCCACCCCTTGCAAGCCGGCGTGGCCATAGCGGTCGTAGGCGGCGCGCTTTTGGGCATCGCTCAGCACGCTGTACGCTTCCGATGCCTCTTTGAATTTCTCCTCGGCCGTGGGATCGTCCGGATTGCGGTCGGGATGATACCGGAGGGCGAGTTTGCGGTATGCGCCTTTGATGTCCTGCTCGCCTGCGTCCCGGCCTACACCTAGGACCTCGTAATAGTCTCGCTTCGACAAGGGATTCACAGCGTTACGGCCGGACCGCCACCTTCACCATGGCGGGCCGGAGGAGTTTGCCTCTGAAATTATAACCTCTTTGAAACTCGTCCAAGATGGTCATGTCGTCCGCCTCGGCATCCTCGACGCGATCCACCGCCTGGTGGAGATTCGGATCGAATTTCTGGCCGGCCGTCTCGATCGGCTCGAGCCCCATCTTCTTCAACGTGTCGAACAGCCGCTGGTAGATCAGCTCCACGCCCCGGGAGAATTCTTTTCCGCCCGATTCAACCTTGAAAGCGCGTTCGAAATCGTCCAGTATGGGGACGATGTTTTTCACCAGGTCCATGGCGGCAAACTGAAGGAAATCGGACCGTTCCCGCTCGGCGCGGCGCCGCGCATTATCGAACTCGGCGCGGGCGCGCAGCAGGCGGTCCTGCAGCTCCGCCTTTTCGGCGCGCAGTTGATCGCGCTCGCCTGTAATTACAGAGAGTTGCCCTTCCGGTGTTTCCACCGGCAGGTTTTCTTCCGGAGACAGGTCCGAAACGTTGGGTTCGGGCTTCTGAGTATCCACTACTAATTAGCTTATCAAACGCCCGGTTTCGCCGTCATCGGCGGGGCGCCCGGTCGAGAACCGACCGCACTTTCAGAATCAGTTCCTCCGGGGTGAACGGTTTCTTCAGAAAATTGCAGCCGGGAGCCAGTTCCTGCCTGGAATAGCCGGACACAAACAGCACTTTGGTCTCCGGCCTGACCGTGGCCAGGCGTGCCACCAGGTCCGGACCGCTCATTTTGGGCATTACGACATCCGTCACTACCAGGTCGATCGCCGTTTCGTTCTGTCGCGCAACTTCCAGGGCGTGCTCGCCATGGCGCGCCGCAAGGACACGGTACCCGGCCTCTTCGAGCGCTTCCTGTAACATGGTCCGCACCAGGTCCTCATCTTCGACGAGCAGGATTGTCTCCTGCCCTCCCTTGTTTGCAGGGCCCTCGATATGCTCGGGCGCGGGCGCCGGTTTTTCGACCCTGGGCAAACAGATCCGAAACGTGGTCCCCTTGCCCCATTGCGTATCGAGGCAAATGTGGCCGCCGGCCTGCTGAACCGCCCCATACACCATGGATAGTCCCAAACCCGTGCCCCTGCCAACCTCTTTGGTCGTGAAGAACGGCTCGAATATATGCGCCCGCGTCTCGTCCGTCATTCCCGTCCCCGTGTCGGCCACTTCCAGAACCATGAAGTCTCCTCTGGCGATTGGGCAGTCCCGGCACTCGAACCCGCCGCGCGCCGCATGGGGATGGACGGAGATCGTGAGCGCGCCGCCTTTGGGCATGGCATCCCTGGAGTTGACGCTCAGGTTCATGACGATCTGGTCGAACTGCGTGCGGTCGATCAGCACGCACAGCGGCTCGCGCCAGGGGGCAATCGTCAGCTCGACATCCTCGCCAATGAGACGCCGCAGCATCTTCTCCAGATCCGCGACAGCCTCGTTCAGGTCCAGGACGGCCGGCTGTATCACCTGCTTGCGGCTGAATGCCAGCAACTGCTGCACCAACCCGGTCGCCCGGCCGCCGGCATGGTGGACCTGTTCCGCGTGCCGGCGCAGGGCGCTCCCCTCGGGCAGCCGTTTTGCCAACAGCTCGCTGTACCCGCATATCACCGTCAGAAGGTTGTTGAAATCGTGGGCCACGCCTCCCGCCAGTCTGCCTAGCGCTTCCATCTTTTGCGCCTGCCGGAACTGGTCTTCCAGGCGCCGCCGATCGGTGATATCGCGGATCGTCACCACGATTCCGCGCACCGCCGGATTGTAGAGCTGGTTGTTGCCGATGGCTTCCACCAGAAGCACCGATCCGTTTTTGTGCCGGGCCTGCAACTCCAGCGGTGCATGGGAATTGGGCATGGACAACCCCTGTTTGAAGCGCTCCATGGCGCGGGGAGTATCGTCCGCATGGGTGAACTCCGCCCAGCCCTTGCCGATGATTTCGTCCGGCTCATACCCGAGAACGCGCGTGACCGTGGGGCTGACATATTCGATCGTGCCCTCCGCGTTTGAAACATAGATCACATCCGAGGCGTTCTCAATCACCGTGCGGAAGTGGGCTTCACTGTTCGCCAGCGCCTCCTGCGCGTTTCTTCGCTGCGCGATCTCGGCCCGCAGGCGTTCGTTAAGGCCCTCCAACTCCGCGGTGCGGCCCTTGATGCGGGATTCGAGAAACTGGTTGGCTTCATGCAATGCGGCTTCCGCCCTTCTCAGCTCGGTGTTGGCGCTTTCGGTCCGCTGCTGTTCCTCGTCCATCCGCTGCATCAGGGCTTCATTCTTGTGGCTGAGAACCACGGCCGACATGGTGGCGCGGTGGGTCACTCTGGCCGAAGCCGCCATGACCAGGAAGTAGAGTCCACCCAACAGGCCGAGACTGGTGCTTTCCCGGCCGCCTGCCAGCACGAACATGAAGGACGCGGGCAGGAGCAACAAGGCGCAGTAAGCCCTGGCCAGCGTTTCCTCGGCCGCCAGCACCGTGGTACTGCCTCCCGCCATGGCTGATAGGATGACCGCCAGGGCCATCCTCCCCGTTTCATTCAGGCTGGAGAAGAAAAGCAAAGGAAACGCGGCCCACAGAGCTCCGGTAACGACCACACCGAAGCCGAAACGCCGTATCGCGCGGCGTCCGTCCCAATCCGGTTGCGCGCTTTGTTTGTACCCCAAGAAGATGTCGCATCCGCGCAGGCAGAGAACCCCGCACACGACGCCGAACCACAGAGCGCGCCCCCAGGTGTCTGGGCCGGGCAGCATGGTGAGAAACGCGCTGGCAGCCACCGATACCGCAATGCCGCCCGACCCGTGTCTGTACAGGAGCGCCGCCGCGTCCCGATCCACCGGTGCCCGCGCTGCAGCGTTCACCGGTTGGGAAGCGCTCCAGCCGGCAATCCGGTCCTTGATCCTGGGAGTTTTCTTGCGCATGCCTGCGGCCTTCACCTTACTTATCGGACTATTTGACGGCTGCCTCCGCACAATAAAGCGAGCTATTATTCTCCTCGAAAGGAAGCCCGCTCATGCTCCATTCCCGGATTCTCGCCGCTTGCTTTCTGCCGCTCGCGATCGCCGCGCAGACCGCGCAAGCTCCCGCGCCCGATGCGGTTACCGAATGGATTCGCGGCAGTGCCATTCGTCTCACAACGCCCCTGGCCGGCCACGGGTTCGACGACATGCAGCCACTCGCCAAGGTGGTAGGCGACGCACGGATTGTAGCACTTGGCGAGGCCACGCACGGCACACGCGAGTTCTTCCAGCTCAAGCACCGCATGCTCGAGTTTTTGGCCACCCAAATGGGATTCTCCATCTTTTCCATCGAAGCCAATATGCCCGAGGCGTACCGGCTGAACGACTTTGTCCTCAACGGCCAGGGAGACCCTGCCACGCTCATCAAGGGAATGTACTTCTGGACTTGGGACATCGAGGAAGTGCTGGTTCACACGAGATGCGAGCATGGCCGCCAACGTGAAAATGGATTCTGGATCGATCGCCGGGCGCCAGGATGGTTCTCTGGGCGCACAACGGGCACGTGGAAACGGGCTGGAACGGATCCATGGGCTCGGCGCTGCGCCGCATGTACGGCGACCGTATGGTGGTCTTCGGGCGGCCAGCGGCATACCGCTGTTGGCGCTGGACCTGCGCGCCGCGCCTAAGACCGGCCCGGTCGCCGAGTGGCTCCATGCCGCGCATGCGACGCGCAGTATCGGAGCCCTGTACTCGGAGAACCTACCTAACACCCACCTGGCAAACCAGGTGGCGCCCGAGACATGCGACGCCCTGCTGTTCGTCGAGAAAACCACCGCCGCGCGCAAGAATCCTCCGCTGGGAGGCTCATCCAGACGCTGAAACTCCCGTAGAGCCTCCGAGCGCCGCGCCGCACCAGCCGCAATGGCTCCAGCCCGCCTGGCAAACGCGGCGGCATTGCGGACAGGTGGCGGCCAACGTGTGCCCGCACCGTGGGCAATAGGCCAAGCCGGGTTGAATCGCAGTCCGGCAATACGCGCAGTAAACCAGCAGCGGCTGCCGAAGAATGAAGTAGAGGACAACGCCGATCCCGCTGGGGACGAAGAGCGCGAGCAAGGTCCAGAGCACCTGCTGCATGCCGCGGCGCCCCGCGTCCTGGTATATGTAGCAGATCAGCGCGATATAGGCGACCAGCACGGGCAGAATGAAGACCACCAGGATGCCAAAATGGCGAGGCTGAAACATGTCCTCAATCATAGGCAGTTACCTTCCTTTCGACGGCGCACGGCCGCCAGCGCCGCCGCCGTGGGCGCCGCCATAAGCGCGGTCAGCCCGGTCAGGACCAACCACGCGAAAACTCCGCTAGGATCGATGGCGAGCACGGCCGCCGCGGCTTCGGTCAGCACCCGCCAGATGGCCCAGGTGGCCCATGCGGTGGCCCATGCGAACAGCGCCAAGCCAACCGCCAGGAGCGCGTTCCGCCTTTGCCCGGTCGCCGCCGCCACTTCCGCCGCCAAACACGCTTGCGTGCGCGCTACCAAAGCATCGGAGGGTTCGGGCGCCGGCAGACCGCCGATGGCCGCGCCCAGTTCTCCCAGTTCCGCCAGCGCCGCCGCGCACACAGCGCACTCGCGGACATGCTGGCGCACGGCCCGTTCTTGGTCCGCTTCCAGAAGCCCGGCGGCGCTCAAAGCCAACAACGGCTGCACCGATTCATGCGGAGTCATAGCAGATCTTCCTTCCGCCAGCGGCCCGCCATGCGCTGCCGCAGACCCTCCAGGGCACGTTGCACCCGGCTCTTGACGGTCGAGAGCGGCACGCCCGTGACCGTGGCGATTTCTTCCAGCTTCATGCCCTCTTCGAAGCGCAACGTCAGCGCCTCGCGATAGAGCGCCGGCAGCGCGCCCACCTCAGCGGCCAGGATCTCCGCCCGCTCATGCGAGATAGCTGCCGCCAAGGCATCGGGTCCGGCCGCCGCCAGGCGCCCTTCGCACTCGTCCAGACTTTCGCCGCTCTTGCGCCGCAGCCAATCCACGGCGGCATTATGGGCGATGGAAAACAGCCAGGTGTCGAAGCGGGCGCTGGCGTGGAACCCTCCGGCCTGGCGCACTACATTCAGCCAGGTTTGCTGAAACAGGTCGTCCGCCGCCGCCGGCTCTTTCACCAGCCGCAACAGGTAACGATAGAGCCGGTGCCGGTAGCGTTCTACCAAGCCGGCCAGCGCCGCCGGGTCGCGCCGCCCGAGGGCGGCCACTTCGTCGCTTTCGGCCAAAGGGAAATCCTCGTCGATGGCAGCCTCGTAAATCATACCCGCATTCCGGTATACGAAGAAGTGCGGAAAAAGGACGCAGCCTCGGCCGATTCGGCGGCACAATAGCACATATGGTATTTCCGATTGACTGGCAGAACGGGACCTTGCACGAAGTGCTGAAGCTGGCGGCGGCCTATTTACTGGCGCTTCCCGTCGGCTGGTACCGCGAAAGAGAGGCGCACAGCATCGGCGTACGCACCTTTCCGCTGGTGGCCATGGCCAGTTGCGGCTATCTCATGATGGCGGTTCCGGCGGGACAATCCGACGTGGCGGCGTACTCGCGCGTGCTGCAAGGGCTGGTGGCGGGCATTGGTTTCATCGGCGGCGGAGCCATTCTGAAAGCGGAAGGCAACGTCCACGGAACCGCCACCGCGGCGAGCATATGGAACACCGGTGTGATCGGCGCCGCGGTGGCCCAGGACCGTTACTGGCTGGCGGTTGTGCTGGCGGTATTGAACCTTTTCGCCTTGCGGGTATTGCTGCCCTTGAAGTTGAAACTGGACGCCCGCGTGGATGCGAGGGACAAGGGACTTTAGAAGCTTTCAGCGGTCAGCGATCAGCGATCAGCTTCTTGCAGCGGTGTAGCTGAAGGCTGAATGCTGATCGCTGAAAGCTTCTATATCTAGACCAACGCTCCGAGCATGGCGTGCAATGCCCGTCCGCGATGGCTGATGGCGAATTTGCGCCGCGCGTCCAGCTCGCCGAAAGTGCGATCGAAAGGGGCGTAGTAAAAGAGCGGGTCGTAGCCGAAGCCGTCCGTGCCGCGCGGCGCTTCGAGAATCGTTCCTTCCACCTCGCCCGTGTAAACGCTGACCAGCCGTCCATTATTCACCAGCGCCAGGGCACAGACGAAACGGGCCGAACGGTTTTCGATGCCGCGCAGGTGTTCGAGGAGCAGGCGGTTGTTCGATTCATCGGTGGCATGGGGGCCGGAATAGCGCGCGGAATAGACTCCGGGAGCGCCGCCGAGCGCTTCCACCACCAGGCCGGAATCGTCCGCGAACAGCAGGCCGGGGACGTGCCCCCCGTAATGCAGGGCCTTCTTGGCGGCGTTCTGGGCGAAATCGGCGCCATCCTCCACGCACGGCGGAATGTCACGAAAATTGGGCATCGCCGCGATTTCCACGGGGCGGCTCCATTGGTCCGCGCTGGCGGCCAGGGCGAATTCGCGCGCCTTGCCGGGGTTGCTGGTGGCGTAGCACAGCTTGAGCGGGGCTCGCTCGGCGAAACGCGGATTCAGAGCCGCACCGCCTTTTTCTGCAATTCGACGAGTTGGGCAACGCCGGCGCGCGCTAACACGATCAATTCCGCCATCTGCTCGTCGCCGAACGGGGCGTGCTCGGCGGTGGCCTGCACCTCGACGAAACGGCCGCTGCCGGTCATCACCACGTTCATATCCACGTCGGCGCGCGAATCTTCGTCGTAGCAGAGGTCCAGCATGGCAACACCGCCCAGCAGGCCCACGCTGGTGGCGGCCAGGTAATCGCGGAGCGGCATGGATTTGATGGCGCGATACTCCACCAGCCGGCGCAGAGCCCGCGCCATGGCGACGAAAGCGCCGGTAACGGAAGCGGTGCGGGTGCCTCCATCCGCCTGGAGCACGTCGCAATCCACGATGACGGTCCGTTCGCCCAGCGCCGCCAGATCCACTACCGCGCGCAGCGAACGGCCGATGAGCCGCTGGATTTCGTGCGTCCGGCCGGAAGGCCGGCCCTTCGTGACCTCGCGCGGCGTGCGCTTGGCCGTGGCGCGTGGCAGCATGGCGTATTCGGCGGTCACCCAGCCCTTGCCGCTGTTGCGCAAAAACTGAGGTACGCTGTCTTCCACTGTGGCGGCGCACAGCACCTGCGTGTTGCCCACCTTGATCAAGGCGGACCCGTCGGCCGTCAGAAGGTAATCCGTGACGATCTCGACCGGACGCATCTCACCGGGCTGGCGGTTATCCGTTCGCATGCGTCATCACGTAATACAGGAAAGCCATGATCAGCAGCACGCCAACGATCACCAAGATCACGCACGGCAAGCCGCCCTGCGGGACCGGCGTGCTCTTCCGTTTGCCTTTGGCCGGTTTGAATTTGGCCATCAATGCGATGGTATCACCGCGAGTTCCCCACTCATGCAAGAATCGAATGGATGCGGCACAAACGGTGGATGTGGGCGGCGGCGCCCGTATGGACGATCATCGCGCTCAGCGGCTGCGGGAGCCCGGCGGCGCTTCCGCCCGATCTGTTTCCGGCCACGGCGGCGGGCGTCTGGCATCGCACGGCGACATGGGAGCTGACGGAGTCGCAGGCGCCGGACCCGGTGCCGCGCAACGAGATCGAACGCATCGCCGCGGCTTCGTACGATGGACCGGGGAGGATCGAGGCGCGCGTCTATGCGCTGCACACGCCGGAAGTCGGAGTGACGCTGGCGCAACGCTGGCGCCCGTCCTCGGATACCGTTTTCTTCAACAGCGGGCGGTGTTTCGTGGTGTTGAAGTGGCAGGCGGCGGACCGCAAAGCGCTCCAGGATTTCATCCGCGAGCTACAAAAGAAGCTGGCGGTGAAGTAAGGAGAAGCCGCGGGCGCGGGCCGTGCGCGTTACAGATCCTCAGGCCGCAATCCCGTATGCTTCGCGACACGGCTCAGGATCTTGCGGCCCAACTCGTCATTGTCGTGGAAGGCGAACTCGTAGTCCGGCCAGCCATCGCGGGCTAGAAGCTTGTGGGAGCCACTCTGCCGCTTGACCATCCAGCCAATGCGCTCCAGGGCGGCCAGCACGCGGCGCGCCTTAGTCGCCGGCCAGTTGCTCACTCAGCACCTGAAACGACACGTTGAGGGCCGACGGCGGCAGTTCAGCGTGCTTGATGCGATCGGCGATCACCTCGATGGCCAGCCGCTCGGTGTTGCTGATGGCTTCCTCGCGCGTCTGCCCGTAGGTCATCACGCCGGGGAGTTCCAGCGCCTCCGCAATCCAGCGGCCGTCATCTTCCCGGTCTATGTCAATGGAAAGGTGCACCACTCCATTGTAAGCCTGGCCCTCTATTGCGGCTCAGCGGGTTCCAAGGACGATTTGATTGCCCTCCGAGTCCTTCATGATAACGAAGGTCCCCCACGGCTGTTTTTGCGGAGGTCCGGCGAATTCCACACCCCGGCCAAGCAGCTCCTCGTACGTCTTCTCGACGTTGTCTACTTCCCAGGAAGTGTTAACAAAACTTCCGACCCGGTCCTCGTGCCCCTCGGGCGTGAAAAGAGTGATCCCTGTTTCGGCGCCCGGAATGGAGAGTTCAATCCAGCGTTGTTTGTCAGTGAACTCCTGGTCTGTGAGAACCCGTAGTCCAAGTTTCTCCGTATAGAACCGCAATGCCCGGTCCTGGTCCCGCACGGGAATACCCAGGAACTTGATTCGCTTGATCATACAGCTAAGAATGCCAGCGGCAAATTGCGAAATCAATGCCGCCGGCGCAAATCGCGGAGATCGTTGCTATAGTGATTGCTGCTATAGCTATGAAAGCCGACCCGTACATCGTGGACACGCTCATGCGCGACCTGGTGTCCCACAGCCGTTCGAGCGCCGCATTCCTCGTGTATTTGCAGCTTTACCGGCACACTCACGGAGTGGGCCGGGAAACGGTGGCGATGAGCTATAGCGTACTGGCGGAACTGATCGGAATCTCCAAGCGGTCCGTGCAGACGGCGCTGGCGCATCTGATCGAGCGGCGTCTCATCCGGCGGCGCAAGGCGCGTCCCACCGCCGTGCCGGTCTACACGGTTCTGACGCCCTGGATTCGTAGGGCAGGCTCGCCGGGGTGATGCGCGCCAGGCGCAGCGAGACCGGCGGCCGCTCCCAGCGCCACCAGCACGGCGCCTTCGGCGAGGAGTCTTAAGACCAACGGAATGGCTAGAAATTCTGCAGCAGCCATATGTTGGACTCAAAAGTCTGCCGGCTGAATGCCAGGTAACGACCGTTGGGGGATGCGCGAACGTTTTCGATATAGTGATCTCTCCAGGAATCGAAGAGAACGCGAGTTTTTCCGTTCAGTTCAAGGCGCACGATCGAATATCCCACGGTTGCGAACAAGGCGGCGCCGTCCGCCGCCCAACTCAGGGACGTGATTCCCATGGGCGGGTGCAGGGATCGCACTGCCCCATCTCGCAAATCGATCGCGCGTGGCCCGGTTGCGCTCGCGTACGCGATGCGAGTCCCGTCCGGCGAAACGGCCCAGGGGAAGGACCCGTCGGTTCTGGCCAATTGCTTGCCAAGGCCGTGCAGGGGATCGAGCGCCGTGAAAACCACTTCGCCCCGGTCCCAGCGGCTGAAGACACAGGAACCATCAGGGCGAGAGGGGCAGTCGAAGAAGACACGCTGCGGCGCGGGAGCTTCCAGGACCTGCTCGGGAGATCCACCCGAGGCGGGCAGTCGCATCAACCGGCGGGACGCCGGGGACGAGCCGTCCCCGTCCGCCGTGGCCCAGTAGAGAATCCAGGCGCCATCCGGACTGAAGCGAGCGTCCCTTTGATTCTCGGATTTCTGCAATAAGGGATCGGCCTTGTCCCCGTCGAGGGGTTGCCGAAATATTTGTGTGGCTCCGGCACGATCCGATTCGAAAACAACGGCCCTGCTGTCGGGTGTCCAGGCGTCGGCAAGGTCCCGGGTATCGCTCATGGTGAGACGCCTGGGCGGATCCAGGCGTGTGCCTTTGTCTTTGAGCTCACCGACGTACACGTCGTTCCAATTCCGGGTCCTCCACACGACCAGGCGGCTGCCATCCCGGCTCACACTGGTGGCGAAAGCGCCACCCCCGTACCAATTCGTCAGTTTCGATGGTCTGCCGGAGGGCCTACCGGTTCGCGGATCGGCCACCATGCTCCAGAGATTGGTATTATGCTCGCTCCCGCGTCCTTCCCGCGATGCGAAGAGCAGACGGCCATCGTCGAGCCACACCAGGCTCGGCTCATCGACGACCAGCCCAGGATCGGCAAACACCAGGCTCGGCGTTCCGCCTTCCAACGCCACGGTCTCAATGGCGCCCCCGAAATCCCCGCTTTCCGCCGCGCTTCGTTTGACATAAGCCAGCCGCCGGCCCGCCGGGGACCACGCCAAAGTGAGGAACGGATCCTTGTCGCTGGTGAGGACTTTCCGCGGGTTCTCCCCGTTGGCCCCCATTACCCAGATTTCGCGCGACCCGTCGGAAACAAAAGCAATGGTGGAGCCTTGGGATGAAATCACCGCTTCCCGAACATGCGCGCGCAGCTTACGTGGAGCGCCGCTGAAAACAGACTTCACCCAGGCCACATGACCCTCGGATCTATTAAAGGTCTTTAACAGCAGGTTTTCCCCGTCCGGGAACCATCTCACGAACCAGATTTGGGTTTGCAACTCCTCTGGAAGCGGAATATCGTGGATCGCCCCGGTGTCGATTACACTCAGGTGAAGCCCCTTCGTGTCGGTGTAAGCGAGATACCTGCCGTCGGGCGAGATGTCCCCGAACAAAGCGCGGTTCTCAGGGGTGTTATGCGTCAGTTGGCGTGCGGTGAGCGTTCCGCGAGCAGCGAACCGCCTGCTTGCGAACCATGCCACGCCGAGCGAAAGCAGAACCGCCGCCACCAGAAGGCCGCGGAACAGTATCCGGCTGTATCGCCGGGCTTTCCTGGCAGTTGGAGCTGGAAGAGGCGCATAACCGCCCGATCCCGAATCCCGCTGCAAGCGCCTGAGATCCGCGCGCAGGTCCGCCGCATGCTGGTAACGCAAGTCGCGGTCCTTCTCCAGCGCCTTGGCGATGATGCGATCCAGGTCTTCCGGTATCTTCACGTTCGCCGTACTGGCGGAGGGTGGCGCTTGGCTCAGAATGGCCTCGTGAACGATGGCGGTTGTCGCGCCGGTGAAGGCCGGCTTGCCGGTGGCCATTTCGTAGAGTACCGCCCCCAGGCTGAACAGGTCCGTGCGCGAATCCAGTGCCTGGCCGCGCGCCTGCTCCGGCGACATGTAGGGCACGGTCCCAACCGCCACGCCGGGGGATGTCAGCTGCTGGTCTACCCCAGCGGCCCCGGCTGGAGGCGCCGCGAGCTTGGCCAAACCGAAGTCGAGAATCTTGGCGTGTCCCTCGGTGGTGATGTAGATATTCGCCGGTTTGATATCCCGATGGATGATGCCCTTGGAATGGGCTGCCTCGAGAGCGCCGGCGACCTCCACGGCCCACTCCAGCAACTCATCCGTCTTCAGCGGCCGTGCCCCGATGCGCTCTGCAAGGGTTTGCCCCTCCAGAAGCTCCATGGCAATGAAGGGCTGCCCGAGGTGTTCGCCGACTTCGTAGACCACGCAAATGTTGGGATGATTCAGGGCCGCGGCGGCGCGCGCCTCCCGCTTCATCCGTTCCAGTGCTTGGGGAGCCTCGGACCGGCCCGCGACGAGGAACTTCAGAGCCACCGGCCGCGACAGAACTAAGTCCTCGGCCCTGTAAACCACCCCCATGCCGCCCCGTCCCAATAAGCTCACGATGCGGTAGTGACCGCCCAGCAGGGCGCCTTCGGGCAGAGTCTCGATCGAAGGGTTCGTGACGGCATCCTGCAAAAAACTCCCGGCCTGCGCATCGCCGGCAAGCAGTGCCCGCACTTCATCCGATATGCTGGGGCTCTCCCCGGCCGACTCGAGCAACGCGGCGCGCGCTTCGGCGGGCTGGTCGAGCGCCCGCTCGAACAGAGACTTGACGCGTTGCCATCGCTCGGGCGTCATCCGTAGACTTCCTTGTATAGCCAGGCACGCGCCATGCGCCATTCGCGGTTGACCGTGCGGGCCGAAACGCCCAGCACTTCGGCGATTTCGTCCTCGGACATGCCCGCGAAAAATCGCATCTCGACCACCTGGCACTGGCGGATATCCAAAGCCTGCAAGCGCGATAGCGCATCTTCCAGGATCAGCAGGTCCGCGGAATGCGCTTCGGCAACATCCAGAGCCCGGTCCAGGCTGATCTCGGGAACACCGCCCCCACGCTTGCCGGCGTGGCGCTTCCTGGCGCGGTCAACCAGAAACTCGCGCATGACGTGCGCGGCGACCTGAAAGAAATGAGCACGGTCCCGCCAGGAGATGGAGGCCTGGTCGACGAGCCTCAAGTAGGCTTCATGCACCAGGTCGGTGGTCTGGAGGCTGCGCGCCGAGCGTTCCCGGCGCAGGTGACCCGCGGCGATCTTCCGCAGCTCGCTGTAGGTCAACTCCATGAGGCGCGATTCGGCTTCCGGCTCGCCATTCCGGAAGGCGCCGAGAAGACGAGTTATCTCTCCGACACGCCAGCCTCGCATGTGCCGCCTGGACCAGGGCTCCTACCGGGGAAGTAAAAGTAGGAAAACCCTACGTTTGATGTTAATCGAGTTTGCGACCGGTTTCACCTGGAATAACTGGATGCTTGTCTGTTTTTTCGTCCGTTTCGCGCCATTAGTAACGGATGGGTCCCGCACAGGGGCCGGGGGCAGCAGCCCCAGACTTCCAGAAGGAAAAGACCATGATGAGCAAAAGTTCCGGTATTGGTCACAGGCGGCCGGAAGAGAAAGGGTTGAGACGAACACTGTTGGTGTGCCTGCTCGTGGCAGGGACATCTTTTGGCCAAACAACTCTGCCCAGTTACACCGTCAACTCGTTTGCCGGGGAAATCCCGCTGGTGAACGGCGGGCCGGCGGCATCCGCTTTTCTGAGTTGGCCGGGACCGCTGCTCTTCGACAGCGCCGGCAACCTCTACATCGGAGACCAAGGCAATGCGAGCGTCCGGAAGGTAACTCCCGGCGGGATCATTACCACCGTTGCCGGCACGGGTCAAGCCGGCTTCAGCGGGGACGGCGGTCCGGCCAACCAGGCGCAAGTCAGCTCAACGATTTACGGCCTCGCCATCGACGCCGGCGGCAACATTTACATCTCGGATTCCGGCAACAACCGTGTCCGGAGGGTATCGGCTGCCGACGGCACAATCAGCACCTTCGTGGATGGCAGTAAACTTGGATTGCCCTCGCCGGGAACGGGATTCTCGTTCTTTGGGATCGCCTTTGACGCTGCCGGCAACCTGTATCTCGCAATGGGGGACTTTAACGAAAAATTTCACCTCCAGCAGATCCTCCGGATCGCGCCGGATGGCACCTCTAGCGTTTTCGCCGGAGCCGGCCCGCCCGGAAACACGGGGGACGGCGGTCCGGCGACCCAAGCGACCTTTGAAACTCCCTTCGGTCTTTACATCGACGCTTCGGGCACCATGTACGTGTCCGATAATTCTGCCAACCGGATCCGCAAAATCACCAAAGACGGCATCATCAGCGCCTTCCCCGGCACAGGGGGCTCTGCACTCCTCTATCCGACTCATATCGCGGGCGACGCGGGCGGCAATGTGTACGTCGTGGACTATGGCAATTTTTTTGTCCGGCGATTCGCCGCGAACGGCACCGTTTCCACACTCGCCGGAAACGGCAACAATGGCATCAGCGGGTTGGGAGGAGCGGCTGCTCAGGCGGGACTCAGTGGGACCAATGGCGTTGCCGTGTCCGCGGCCGGCGACGTCTACATCTCTACGGACGATTACGCAGTCCTGAAGGTGACGGCGGCTGACGGCATCGTCAATCTGGCCTACGGCCGCCGCCACTTCGCGCCGGACGGCACCCTTGCCGCCAACGCTGCGCTCGACCGCTTTACGTTCGCCCTAGCGTCGGACAGCCAGGGGAACTTCTACATAGGCGACGGGAACACAGTCCGCAAGATCGGTACGGACCATGCGATCCACACCATCGCCGGACAGGAACGGACGGGATCCGAGGCGACCAATGTGGTTGCCAACTCAGGTGATGGGGGACCGGCTACCGCGGCGTGGATACAAAATCCCGTGAATGCGATCGCCGTAGATGCCGCGGGGAATGTCTATTTCAGCGCCGGCGGAGAGGAGGATTCGGTCCCCGCGACGGTGAGGCGCATCGGCACGGACGGCACGATTAGCACCGTCGCTGCCACCACCAGTCTTTCCGGTACGATCGACGGTGTGGCAATCGACTCTTCCGGATCGCTTTACGTTTCCGACACGGGGAACCACCAGATATGCAAGGTGACGGCGGGTGGAAGCATCTCGATCGTCGCCGGCACAGGCGCCGCTGGCGTCACGAGCGGTGACGGCGGACCGGCCACGCAGGCCAGCATCCAACAGCCTTATGGCTTGGCCTTCGACGCGGCGGGCAATCTGTATTTCGCCGATCGCGCCGCCAATCGCGTCCGGAAAATCACGCCGAATGGGATCATCTCGACTTTCGCCGGAAATGGTAAGGCAGCCGAGAGCGGAGATGGCGGACCAGCGGCGCAGGCCGCGCTCTATGGTCCCTGGGGCCTGGCGATCGATCCAGCCGGAAATGTGTACATCGCAGACAATTTCGGAAATGCACTCCGAGTGGTGACGACGGACGGCATCATCCACACCATCGCCAAGGGGCAGCCCGAGGACGTCTGGGATTGGGTATGCAGCTACGGCGGCGATGGAGGCCCGGCCATGAACGCGCACTATAGTAACATCGGCGGCGTGGCTCTCGACGGCAGCGGCAACATTTACGTGTTGGATAACTATAACGAGCGCATTCGGATACTTACGGCCAGTTCATCCTTTGTCGCCGAAGTTGACAACGGCGCGAGCTTCCTTCCCGGCTTTTCGCCAGGCTCGTGGGTGACCATCAAGGGCACGAATCTCGCCGGCACCACGCGCATCTGGACCCAGGCGGATATTGTGAACGGTAATCTGCCGACCCAGCTCGATCAAGTGAGCGTGACCATCGACAATAAGCCGGCTTACATCTATTACGTCAGCCCCGTACAACTCAACGTGCTCGCGCCGTCCGATGCGGCTACAGGCCCGGTGCCCGTGCAGGTCACCTATGCCGGCCAAACCAGCAACGTCATCAACGCAACGGAGGCGGCATTTATGCCCGCGCTGTTCATGTTCACCGCGGGGAGCGGGCAGTACGTTGCGGCGGTGCGGTCGGACGGACGGTTTATCGGGCCCACCAGCCTGTATCCCGGGGTTCCGCTAGGCACCGGTGTGGGAACTGTGCCGGCCAAAGCCGGCGACATCGTTCTGCTCTACGGCACGGGCTTCGGGCCAACCAATCCACCAACCAACTTCGGCCAAACCTTCAGCGGCGCGCCGCCGGCGGCCAACACAGTGACATGTACGATTGGCGGCGTGAACGCCACGGTGCAGTATGCCGCGCTGACTGCGCCGGGCGAGTACCAGTTCAACATCCTGGTACCCGCGGCGCCCAGCGGCGACAACCTGGTGGTATTGAAGGTGAACGGAATTTCGACCCAAGCCGGGGCTTACCTTACTTTGCAATAGCTTTCACTTGGCCAACTCGAAACTGCCCTTTAAGCGGATGTCGCGCGAGGAACTCCCCACCAGGACCTCGAAGGCGCCCGGTTCCGCTACCCAGTCCTTCTTCGCCGTGCTGTAAAACGAGAGAGCGGCGCGGTCCAGCGTGAAGCTGACGGTTTCGGTTTCGCCGGGCGCCAGCACGACGCGCCGGAACCCTTTCAGCTCTTTCGGCGGCCGATCGGCGCTCGATCGCACCTGGTGCACATAGAGCTGCACCACTTCCGCGCCGGCGCGCGGGCCGACGTTTCTGACGCGCAGCTTCACTTCGGCGGGCAGGCCGGGCGCGATTTCGAGGTCGCTGTAATCGAACGTGGTGTAGGAAAGGCCGTGCCCGAAGGGGAAGAGCGGTTCCATCTTGTGGCGGTCGAAGGAGCGGTAGCCGACATAGATGCCTTCGGCGTACGTCACGTGCAGGTTTTCACCGGGGTAGTGGCCGTAGGCGGACGAATCCTCCCAACGCTTGGGGAAAGTCATGGGCAGCTTGCCGGAAGGGTTGGCATCGCCGAACAGCACCGCGGCCAGAGCGTGACCGCCTTCCTGGCCGCCATACCACATGTCGAGAACGGCGGGAACTTCGTCGAGCCAATTCATGGCGACTGGCGAACCGGCGTTGACTACTACGATGGTGTTCTTGTTGGCCTTGGCGACGGACCGGATCAACTCCTCCTGCTCCAGCGGAAGCTCCAGCGTCTTGCGGTCGGAGTCTTCGGATTCCAGTTTCGGTCCCAGACCCACCACCACGATGGCCACATCGGCGTGAGCCGCGGCCGCAGCGTCTTCGGCGTATTGAACGCTCACGGTGCCGGCACGGTCGCGAATGCCATCGAGCGAGCTCACCGCATACTTCGGACGAACATGCGAACTGCCTCCACCGCCCGTAACCGCCACGCCGGCGTTGGGCCCGATCACGGCAATGGAGTGCAGTTTCGCGGCATCCAATGGGAGCAGGTGGCCGGCGTTCTTCAATAACACGATGCTTTGGGTAGCGGCTTCCAGGGCCAAGGCGCGCTGGGCCGGAGTATCCACTTGGGCTTCGTTGGGCTCGGCCGCCGGGCGATCGAACACACCGCTCACAAACATGGTCCGCAGGATGCGGCCGGCGTTGTCGTCAATTTGCGAGGGGCTGATGTGCCCGGCCTTCACCTCCGCCAGCACCTTCTCCGGGGTGAGCCATCCACAACCGTTGCCGGCTTCTTTGGTTTCCGGCTGGGTCATCCAGAAGCGCATCGGCTCGCCGCCCGGCATTTCCAAATCCATGCCGGCGTTCACCGTGGGTGCGGTGCTATAGGTGCTTCCCCAATCGGAAACCACCATGCCGCGGAATCCCCACTGCTTCTTCAGCACATCGCGCAGCAGATAGGGATCCTGAGCGCACCATTGGCCGTTGACCTTGTTATACGCGGACATGACCGACCACACCCCGGCTTCCTGAACGGCGGCTTGGAACGCGGGGAAATAGATTTCATGCAGCGTCCGCTCATCGATGCTCTCATCGATGCGGTGCCGTTCGAACTCCTCGTTGTTGGCGGCAAAATGTTTGACGGTGGCGATCACGCCTTCGCTCTGCACGCCTTTGATATAGGCCACGGCCAGGCGGCCGGTCAGGTAAGGGTCCTCGCCATAGCCTTCGAAGTTCCTGCCCCACAACGGAACGCGCGCGATGTTGACGGTGGGACCGAGAATCATGTCGCGCCCCAGCGCCCTGACTTCCTGCCCGATGGCTTGGCCCTGCCGCTGGATCAACTCGGGATTCCAGGTGGCCGCCATGGCCGTGCCCGAGGGAAACGCGGTACTGGTGACGCGCTCCGCCAGGGCGGCATCGGACGACGGCCCGAACCAGGCGCGAACTCCCAGCGGACCGTCGGCCATTTTGATGGCAGGCACGCCGAGGTGCGGGATAGCCTGGGTTTCCATCCAATCGGCCCCGCTGAGCAGGGACGCTTTTTCTTCCAGGGTCATGCGTTCGAGGAGGTCGGTGACCCTCTGCTCGGCCGGCAGACTGGCATTCTTGTAGGGCGGCATGGGAGATCCTTTCGGCGATTGCGCTCGTACGAGCAGAATGGCGGCGGCGGACAGCACGAGGAGGCCCGCGGCGCGGACAAGTGGAGATTTCATTTACTGCTATCTTCGAACATTTGAGCGGGCGATGCACGGGCGGGAGGGCGACTGGTAACACGACGCGCAGTTGTAGGGTCTGGGGTCGATGTGTTCGGCTCAATCCAGCCCGCGGCGCTGGAACATCTAATCCTTCGTGGTGTCGAATAGAAACATGCGAGGACGTCTGCATCTCGCGGCTCTACTACTATGCGTCCTGACCTGCGCCGCCGAAACGCCAGAGTGGGGACAGCCCGTGGATGGGTTGAGAATGTCGGTGGCCCTGGTGGTGGATACCCGTGGCAATCTTCAGATTCGAGTCGCCGTCAATTCTACCGGAGAGAGACCGCTATTGCTCCCCTTCGCGTTCATTTCCGGCGAGGTCGTCTCCAGATATCGGTTGAGGCTGTTTGTCTCCGCAGCGGACGGCGAACACACCTTCAGTCTTGACAACCCGGCTATGCCTTTACGCGGCCGATTCGATCCGCTGGTCATCCCAATGGTTTCTGACGCGAGCTACGTTCTCGAATTGCCACTTGCAGCGTGGTGGAAGGGCCGTACGAATCGCAACGAACTGGAAGCACTGATTGGACGTCAGGGACAACTTTGGGTGGAGTTGGACGGCAAATACATGCCGAGTACAACGATACCCCCGCTGGCATGCCCTTTGTATGGTTACCCTAATCCGAATGCGATCACGTGTTGGCAGGGCAAACTCATCTCAAACAGAGTGCAGCTTCCGCGATGATCGCAGCCGGCACATCACCGCAGGAAATATCGAATGAGTTCGGAAAACGGGGCCTGCGGAGAAGTGGACCATTACGTTCAGGATCGGCGGGTCAATCGACGGTAACACTTTTCGCCCGCCCTATCGCGATTCAGCTCCGCTTACGCTTCCAAAAGGCCAGTCCCATGAAGAACAGACCCACAACCACATACCACACGACAGTTGCTATTGATGCGGACCGAAAGCGATGAGCGAAGGGGGTATCGTCGAGCAGCCACAAATCCATCAGTTGCGCCAACCCGCAAAGAATGAAGGCAATCCCAAGGAGCAGAAGGCCCCTGAAGCCCTTGAACCATGTCACATCGGACGAAAGGTTAGCAAGAATCACGGAAGCGTTCTAGGCTGGAAGGCGGCGATGCCGGACGAACCTGGGTTCTGAAAGGGGTCAGGAAGCCGTTGTCTAGGGTATCGCCACTCATGAGGGAGCAACTCGGGGCACCCTCCTATTCGGCACATTTGGAGGGCGGCCTGACGTAGAGGTTCACCGCGGCCACGGGCCGACCAGTGGCCGGTCCCCACGTTCACTCACTATGGTCGCAGGTGGGAGCCGATTCGCTGGGCATCCGGTGTCGGGGTCACCCGGATACTCACGCTCGTACATTTGACAGAGTTCTGCTCGCCGTTTGGGATTGCTCACGGTGGTGAGAAGACGCCGCTCGTCACGGCTCGTGAACCGGGGCCACCACCACGATGCGTCGAGCTTCTGTAAGTTCAGCCTGCCCGCCGCGACTTCCTTGGCGAAATCACGATAGTGATAATAGTCAGTAAGGTATGCGCGGTCCTGTTCGGAGAGCGCCTCCCAGCACTCGTCCTGCCCCCAGCCTCCGAGAGCGACGAGAGCCTGACATGCCAACACCCTCACACTGCGGCTGGGATGGCGCACCAATCCCCGCTCAATCTTTACCGTGCGCCACAAACCAAGCACGTTCCCCGGGTCATTGTTTCTGAAATGCGGGTACGGATTCTGGGTGGCTTCATTACTGCGCTCCATCCACCAGTTCATAAGCGCGATCCGTTCCCACAAGGGATGCGAATCGTCCAGTGGCAGACGCGAATGCGGTCCGCTGGTGACCGGGAAGATGCAACGCCACCAGTCGCGGACGATATGATACCGTCCGTTCTCGACACGGACAAGAAACAACGCACGCTCTCCGTCCTGTGTGGAGTTCCAATCCCCTGAGGCACCACCAGTCCAGGCGATCTCGTAGATATTGATCACGTTGCGCGGTTCCACTCCACGCAGGACCATTTCGACTCGCACTTCCCTCCGTAGAATTCTCCAGTACCTCACGCCGGAAGGGTCGCCGCCTGGAATCCTAAGCCGAAAGAACGGCCATGACTCATACTCGTGCTTCTGGATAACGCCGACGAAAACGTGAGTAGCCCGCCTCAGCATCTCGTCCGGCGACATGGAGTTTGAAGAATTGAACACGAGGCCCGGGCCGCAACCGCTCAATAACATGAGTGACGCTGCGATGACCACGCGAAGCTTCTGGCCCCGATGCTCGAGAAGCGGGATTCCGACTATCCCGATGGGTCCCATCCGCTCGAATTATAGCCCGAGCATGGCAGGCGATGGCACCAGCTCGGCTCGGCCGAAAAACGCGCCTATCGTAGACTGGCAGGTCACCCGGACGTGTAGCCATATCTCGGACATATCCCGCGAGGCCGTGCTAGCGCTACGCCAAGGCAACAACCGGCAACCCTTCAATACGTCCGAAATCGCTGTCGCGGCTGACCAGCGTCGCGGCTAGCGCGAGTGCCGTCGCGGCTACCCATAGGTCATTTTCATCTAAACTGAGGCCGCGCTTTTGGCGAGCCAACTTGACGGCCGCATAAAAGTCGCCCGCCTGTTCCGGAACTGGTTCACAGCGGAAGGCAGCCAAGAACTGGCGACCGGTCCCTTCCAATTCCGTGCGCCGTTTGCCCGCCGGCAGTCTGGCAATACCGAAAAGTATTTCGCCTCGGACGATCGTACACGTAACCACGCGATCCCCCTTCTTTAGCCCAGCCATCCAGTCCTCAATTCGTGGGGCCGCTCTCATCAAATCGCTGATCGCGTTTGTATCCAGTAAGTAGGTCACTGCGGTGGCCACTTGTCGAACGGATCCTGATCGCGCACTGGTAGCCGTGCGGCGGCGATCACGGCATCGAGGTCATCGACGGCTGCGGCGCTTGGGTGAGGCAGCCCCTGAACGGCTCGCAGCACGTCTTCGGGCGAGCCTGTCCAGTCCAAGAGAGAGCGTAGACTATCGATAGCCACCTGCTCCACACTCTTCTGTTGTGCGGCAGCAATCCCCTCCAGGCCACGCGCGAGGTCATCTGGGATGTGAATCGTCATCGTTCCCCCTATACCATTCTCTCAACACCGGGAGCACCATGCATCACACTGGGACGCCCATCCGAAACCGGGAGAGTTTTCGCCCTTCTCACGCCAGCGGCACGTGAATCACCGTCAGCAATTCCTGGGGCGCGGCAGTTTGCGGAGAGTTCAGGTAGACCTCGAAAGCCGGCGCGTCGCGCACTTCGCGGCCGCTCGCCGGGAGCCAGGCTCCGAATAGGGCGCGGTAGGAACGGCTGAGCGTTTCGTACGGCCCTTTGTGAATCAGCGTGGCGTATTCTCCGCCGGCCAGCTCGGTCACTCCGAACTCTCCCTGTGGCTCGACCGGGCGGCTGACAGTGAGGGCCGCATCGTAACGCAGCTTTTCGGGTGGCGTGACATCTGGGTCGTCGTAAGAAACTCCGAGGAAACGAGTCCCGGGCCCGAACAATCCGCGCGGCCCGGCCCAGGCGGCCAGCTTGGCCCAGGTGGCGCCCACCTGATCGTACGGGCCGGTGTGTCTCAGAAAAACGATGCACTGCGGACCGAGCGTCTGAATCTCGACCGTCGGCGGATCGCCATAATCGGGAGGACGATAGCCGGAAGTATCTTCATAGTGGGTGCCGGAGGGCGACTCGGGAGCAGCCTGGTTCGCGGCGGAACGGCTGGCGCGGAAATCGGAAGGTGACATTCCAAACATGGCGTGAAAAGCGCGAGTAAATGCCTCGTGCGACTCGTAACCGGCGTCGAAGGCGATATCGGTTACGGGCTGATCCTGGAGCTTGAGACGTTGCGCGGCGCGTTCCAGACGCAGGCGGCGGACGTGCTCCTGTACCGGCTCGCCAACCAGCGCGCGAAATACCCGATGGAAATGGTAGGGCGAAAAACAAGCGATGCGGGCCAGGTCGTCGAGCGCCAGGGTCTCGTCGAGATGCCCCTGCACATAAAGCAGCGTGCGCAGGATTCGCTCCTGATAGCCGGCGGAAGTAGTGGTCTTCATACGGTGTGTGGCGATTATTGAGGATATCCCGGCCGGAGGCGGCGTGCTTGACGGACTTTGCGAAATTCGCGGAGCGTGCCGCCCGTGCTATACTCAAAGTTTCGTTTCGAACGCGCGAGGAGATTACTGTTTTATGGCACAAATTTGTGACATCTGCGGCCGGGGGCCCCAATTCGGCAACCGGATCAGCCACGCCCATAACGTTACCAAGCGCCGCTGGAATTTGAACCTGCAATCGGTGCGCGTCCTGGTCAACGGGGCCGGCCGGCGCCTTCGCGTGTGCGCATCCTGCATCCGCTCCGGCAAAGTTCAAAAGGTGGCGTAACCGTTCCCGGCGCTCCGCTTCCTGTTGCCCTTTTGCTTTCAACCCGTTAGAATCATGCGTAGGGGAGTTGTAACAGCGCCGCCTTATGACTACGGATGTGCCGCTCAAGTCGCGACACCGGGAAGTCCTGCAGGCGATCATCCGCAGGTACATTGAAACAGGCGAACCGGTCGGCTCGCGAACCATATCCAGGTCCCGCCACGAGGACTTGAGCCCAGCCTCTATCCGTAATGTAATGGCGGACTTAGCCGATGAGGGCTACCTCTCGCAACCGCACACCTCGGCCGGCCGCATCCCCACCGAAAAGGCTTTCCGTTTCTACGTGCGGTCGCTGGCGGCGGCGCGGCTGGCGCTGACCGAAGCGCAGAGGCTACGCCTGGAATTCAGCGGATTGCCTACGCCCGGGGAGCAAGTCGAGCGCTCCAGCCGCATCCTGACCGAGTGGACGCGCAACGTGGGAATCGCCGCGGCTCTGCCGGCCCTTGCCCAGGAACTGGATCAAATCGAACTATTGCCTCTGGCCGACCGGCGCGTACTGATGATTCTGGTTACCCGCGACCACATCGTCCGCAACCGGGTAGTGACGCTGGAGGAAGCCATCGCGCCCGACGACCTGATGTCCATTCGCAACTACGTCAACCGGAACTTCGCCGGATGGCAACTGGGCGATGCGCGGAGGGAACTGGTGCGCCGCATGCTGGAAGAAACGGCGCTCTACGGCGCGGTGATGCGCAAACTGCAAATCCTGTGTCAGAAGGGGCTGCTGGAAGCCGACATGTCGCCCGAGGTGCACATGGATGGCGCCTCCAACCTGCTGGGACTCGATCTCCATCTGACCCGCGAGAAGATGCGCGAGCTGCTGCGGGCGCTCGAAGAGAAGAAGCGGCTGATCGATCTGTTGGACCGGTTTCTGGAACTGCCGGAGGGCGAACTGGAAGTGCACGTCGGCCTGGAAGAAATCCACCCGGCGATGAAGGACCTGGCGCTGATCGGCATGTCCGTGCGGATGGCCAGCGGCCTTCCCGCCAAAGTGGCCGTGCTCGGACCCATGCGCATGCATTACGAACGGGTAATGGCGGTGGTGTCCGAGACCTGCCGCGCCTTGGTAAACGCGCAGTTTTGAAAGTGGGGCAGAGTTCACTCTGCGGCGGGCTTCAGCCCGCTTTGCCCTCGCAAGCCCTGGCAACAGGCCGGCTGAAGCCGGCCGCAGCCTGAAGGCCGCCCCACTTGAACTCCATAGACAGGACGCTCAGAACACCAGCTTCCCGCCAAGCTGTATGCGGCGTGCCGCGCGGAAACTGGTGATTTCCCCAAAATAAGCGGAAGTGATGTTGGTGCTATAGAATCCGGCGGGATCGGTGTGATTGGTCAGGTTGAATGCTTCGCCGCGAATTTGCAGGCGCACCCGTCCGCTTTCGGTGAGGAGGAAGTTCTTAAATAGGGCTCCGTCCAGGTTTTCGAAACCGGGGCTGCGAACCACGCCGCGTCCGGCGTTGCCCGGCCGGATGGCACCCTGCGGAACCGGCGCGAAGCAGGCGGTATTGAACCAGGTGCCGCCGCCCACGGTGGGTAGCGCGGCGACTTTATATGGAGCGCTGGCGTTGGGGTCGCTGCAAGTCATGTCCGGCCGCGAGCTGGCGGCACTCGAACCCAACAGGCCGAGGCCCGCCGGATCGACGCTGGAAGTCGTGACTGTAAATGGCGAGCCGGTATAGAAACTCGCGATGCCCGAAACCTCCCAACCGGCAAGCGCATACCGCGTAATCCCGTGGGCATGCACGAAGATCGGGATGGTATACACGTAGTTGACGGTCAGTACCTGGGTGCGGTCGAGTGTGGCCGGGCCGTACTCGCCTTCGTGCCAGTTATAACTGTCCTGGGGAGCGTTGGAGCGGTCGGACGCGTTATCGGTCAGGTTCTTGGAATAGGTGTAAGCTCCGCTGATCAGTCCGGCCGTGCCGAAGTCCCGCCGCACCTGCACCTGGAGCGCGTTGTAATTGGAATCGAACGCCGTCTTAATCGTGTTGATGGCGTTAAAACCCAGGTAGGGGCGGACGGCGTTGATATGTGGATCGTCGCCGGTGGTGAAAACGGTGTTGCTGTTGGCCGCGTGAAGCCCCGCCGACAGCGCCACTCCCGGATATGCCTCGTTGATATCCACGATGCCCAGCAGATGAGTACCCTTCGAGCCAACATAGGCCGCATCTAATACGACGCCCTTGGGAAGCTGGCGCTGGATATCGAAGGTCCACTGCTGCACGTAGGGGACGAGGGCGGGAAGCTGCGTGGCGTGTAAGACCAGCGGCGACGCTGAAACGCTCAATGTGCCGGTGCCGGACACATTGGAGAAGCTGGCGTTGTTGTAAGTCACGCTCTGGACATACGGCGGGTTGGCAAACGTATTCTGCTCGTAAGTGCCGAACAGCCCCGAGTCATAATAAATGCCATACCCGGTGCGAATGGAAGTTTTGCCGTCGCCGAACGGGTCCCACGCCAGCCCCACACGCGGGGCGAAATTCTTATAGGTGTTATTGGCGACGTTAGCGCCATATGGGGATCCCTTACCACCCACGATGATGCCGTTGGTGGACGGATTCGTGCCCGTACCGGCGACTATGAGGCCGCTGGCGTTCACCTGCGGAGCGTTGGCCGCATTGTACAGAGCCGGATCGAAGTTATCCAGCAGGTTATGCGAATCCGACGGCTGTCCGAAGTAAGACCAGCGCACGCCGAGATTGACCGTCAGCCGCGGGCTCACCTTGAAATCGTCCTGCGCCCAGGCTTCGTCCTGCCAGGCCCAAAGATCCGGAGTAATGTCGGTGGAAGCCATGCCGAAGCTCGAGACATTCCCCAGCAGGAAGTTGGCCCACGACTGGTTAAAGTTGTTGGTTGTTCCGCCGGGATTTCCCAGGTTCGAGAACGCGAAGGAACCTTCCTGGTTGGCGGCATTCTCGGTCTTGTTGTAGCGATTGGCCGTGATGCCGAACTTCAAGGTGTGACGGCCGCGAATCCAGGTCAAGCTATCGAAGATGTTGTAATTCTTGTTGAATTCGTTATAGGGGCCGTATCCCAGCAGGCTCGATCCGCTGGTGAAGGTCAACTCGGGAACGATCTCCTGCGAGTTGGTGAAAGGTTCCGGCACATTAATGTCGGGATTCAGCGACTTCTGCATCAGGCCGATCGCATTCGAGTGAATGGCGCTTTGCGTGAAATCGAAGGCCACATCGTTCAACACGGTTGGAGTGATGGTGTTGACCGCATGTACCACATAGCTTCGTCCGGGCGAATTGGTGCTGGTGGTAGCCACGTTGGGAATCACGGCGCTGGTAAACAGTCCGCCTGGTTCCTGGGTGGGGATGTTATCGTTCTCGTACCGGCCCCAGACCTGAAACCTCTCGCTGAAGGCGTGATCGATGCGCAGGATTTCCTGCCGGTCATTAAAGATGTTCTGCTGCGGGAAGAACTCCGAGGCTTGGGCGGCCACGGTGTTGGTGGCGGAAAGCGGGATCTTGCTGTAGATGTCCTTAATATATTCGGCCGCAATCGGATTGATCTGGCTGGCGGGGATCTGCGTGCCGGTTTGGGTGCAGCTCCCGGTCGTGAAGTTGTAGGCCACGCAGACGGGCGCGCTGAAGGTGCCGGTGACCATTCCCTGGGTGGGAAGAGTGGGGCTGAATGTCGTGTAGGTGTGGATGCGGCGCGCCTCTTCCGAGAAGAAGAAGAACGTCTTGTTATGGTCGCGGTTGAAATGGTTCGGAATATAAATCGGCCCGCCGATGGTGCCGCCGAAATCGTTCCAGCGCAGCGGCGGGACCTTGGCTTTGCCGTTCACTAAGTTGACCGACCCGGCATTGTTAGCGAAATTATTGGCGGCAAAGGCGTCGTTGCGGTCGAACTCATAGAGATCGCCGCGGAACTGCTTGGTGCCGCTCTTGGTCACCACGTTGATCTGGCCGCCCCCGGCGCGTCCGGTGTCGGCCGTATAGAGCGCTCGTTCCACCTTGAATTCCGCAATCGCATCCACGCTGGGGAAAGTCATCAACGTCAGATTGCTGCCGCGGTCCACGTTATCGGAACCATCCACCGTCCAGTTATTGGCGGAGTTGCGATTGCCGTTGATCGAGTAAGGAATAGTCGCGGCAGTGCCGGCCGGAGAGGAGTTGCCGATGTACAGTTCATCCGTGCTGTTGGCGGTCACGCCCGGCATCAAATAGGCCAGTTGCTCGTAATTCCGGGTTATGAGCTGTAACTCGCTGACCTGCTTGCCTTCGATCGTCGTGGCGCTGGTGCTGTTGCCGAGCTCGACGGGCAGTGGCGCTTCCGTGACGTTCACGGTTTCAGTAGCTGCGCCGACCTGGAGCGCGATATTGATTTTCAAATTGTCGTTTACGTTTAGAATGACGCCGGTGCGCTCTTCGGTTTTGAAGCCCGGCGCTACCACCTTGATTGAATATGTGCCGATCGGAATCAGGGGCGCCGAATATACTCCCGTCTCGTCCGTGGTAAAGTCGCGGACCACTTGGTTCCGGTCGGTGTTTGTGATGGTTACATGGGCTTTGGGCACGGCGGCGCCGGAAGGGTCGAGGACGGCTCCGCCAATAGTCCCGCTAATATCCTGTGCAGCCAGGCTGCCGATGGCACACACCGCCAGCAAGCATGACAAAATCAATCGCATAAAATCCTCCCGAAGCAGATACGAAAATCCTTGACAGAACTCATAAGATTATGTCCTTATAATGATGCTATGTCAATGGGGACGGTGAACAAGGATCTGCCGCTCCCGCTTTACTCGCAGGTGAAGAACCTGCTTTTGGCGGCGATTGAAGCGGGCCAGTGGTCTTCGAATCAGCAACTTCCCAACGAGTCGAAGCTGGCGGAGTTGTTTGCGGTCAGCAAGATCACCATCCGGCAGGCGCTACAGGAGTTGGCGGATCTGGGATATATCCGCCGCGAGCAAGGGCGCGGCACCTTCGTCACCAAGCCGAAATTCGGCCAAGGGCCGAGGGAATTGATGAGCTTCACCGAAGAGATGGGCCGCCATCGGGTGAAGGCTGCTTCTCGAGTTTTGGAGAAGACCGTCCAGGTCGCGGACCTGGCGGTAGCCGAACATCTGCAACTTCGGATCGGGGACAGGATTCTGGTTCTCAAACGGCTGCGGTTGGCGGAGGGCCAGCCGATGGGGATTCAGACGGCGCACCTCGCCCTGGATCTGGCGCCGGGGTTGGCTGTGGAAACCTTTGAGAATGTGTCCTTGTATGAAGTCCTCAAGACCCGCTACGGTATCCATCCGGCGCGCGCCCGCGAGGAGTATTTCGCGGCCGCGGCGGAAGCCGGCGCCGCCGAACTCCTGGGCATTTCCGCCGGCGCGCCGGTCTTCGCCGCCGAGCGCGTGACTTTCACCAAGAACGGCAAGCCTTTCGAATTCACCAAATCCATCATGCGCGGCGATCGCTATAGCATTGTGCTGAACCTGGCGAAGGATTGAGGCGCGAGGCCGCGCGGCGTGTCGTGGGGCGGACCCCCGGTCCGCAAGCCGGCCCCTTGCCGGCTTCCACTTCGGGCCTCTAACGCGCTGCCGGCCAATGTCCAAGTGGCCGACCATACACTCTGAGCAGCGGATCCGCATCAATTCCCGCATATTCTTGTCCCATTGCTCGTGCGAAGCCTGTTCTCGACAGCTATCGGCGCGGGCTAGCAACGGCACCTGTCCCATAAGCCGACGATGTGACAAGTGGATCGCGGCAAGGGCGCCTCCCCGGAAAGAGTCGGCACCCGCGTTGCGAATGACTGTTCCAATCGGGTACGCAGAGTACGGGCAACGGAGATTCGAAGCCGTGGCCGGGATAGGCTGCAAGACATGGACCGGTCAGTAAGTCGCTATAGCGGCTCGCCGCCGCTCAACGTGAGGATGGTATTTAGAAATGCCTTTAGTTCCGGGCATTTGTTCGCCGCTTCGCTAAGGTCTTTGCCGCGAAGGATACGGTTGGCATCGCGTGGCTTTGAGTAGCCGTCCCGGCAGGTTCCGATTCTAAAAATCTCGTGAATGTGATATGACGGCGGTCGATTGTGGTTAACGGCTTCTGGCGGCCCGGAGGGCGCGCCCCTGTTGTGCCCGGCCAGGGCCTGAATGTCGCTCCAAAAGGGGAGCAACCAGGCTTCGAAATCGTGCTGTGCGGCGTGGGGATAGAACTTGTCGTTGCTTCCCACCCATGCTCGCATCTGCCGCTTTGCATCGGCGGCGTCGACGAACTCGCGCGTCCCCGTGTATACGTCCGTCAATGCAATCACGGCATCCGTTCCATTTCGCAGGAGCGTTTCGACCACCCTCCGGAGCTTGTCTTGCGTGGAGATTCTCCCGTTATATGGAAAGGGATCGATATTGGGCATTCGTCCGGCAAGCCTCCTCTTCAGGAACTCCACCAAATGAGGCTTAAAGGCCTTCTCTGTCTTCCCCTCGACCAAAATCGTGATCTTCACGCCCGCGCCCCGAGACGCCCGTTACGCCAAAGCTCGTCCAGAGAATAATCCTTCAGCCACTCATCCAGATCAAGTTCGTCTGCTCTCGTCAGAGTCGTCATGCCCTCTTCGGTCGAATCAAGGACAACCACCTCCGATGGCTCAAGGAATCGGATCAAGGTGTCCGAGTGGGTCGCGACAATGATTTGAGTACGCTGCGAAGCCTCTCTCAACTGGTCGGCCAGCAAACTCAGCAATTCGGGATGCAAACTCACCTCCGGTTCGTCGAGGAGAGTGAGCGCCGTAAGTCCCGGGCTCTGCAGCAACGTTGTTAACCACAGAAACCGCAGAGTTCCCTCCGACAATTGATTCATGTAGAGCGGCTTCGAGAATCCCCGCTCGCGCCACGCCAGCGCAAGCGTGCCCGCCGCCACGGGTGGGAAATCCAGGCGCTCAAATCGGGGGAACGCTGCCCGGAGTGAGTCTTCTACCGTCTCGAACCTATTTCGGTCGGTCTCTCGAAGATAGAAAAGACATGAAACCAGGTCTTCACCATTTCTTCCCGGTAGCTCCGCCGGCCCCATCGCCTGCGGCAAGCGGACCGGTGACCGGGGATCGACATTCAGAACGTGATAAAAGGTTGAGGAGGCAAGCCGCCGCCGAAAATCCTCTGGCTCCTGGAACATCTTTGGAACCTGCGACAACGAAGTTTCCAGCGGGTTGAGCTCCCAGGTCGGAGGCAACAGTCTCTTCTTCTGCGGGTCGTAATACTTAACGTCCTGTTCGTACGAATTGATGTGGAGGAACGGCGTTGGGTGAGGTTTTCTTAGCTGGCTAAGCTGCTCCTCGCGGATCACGTAGGAGATTCCCTGCGGCCGGAGCCACAAGTAGTATTCGAGGGGTCCGTAACCCGGAACTTCCATCGTGATCCCAAGTCCGAGTTCCTCAGCCTTGTCGTAGGTGATTACGTTTGCAAGGCCCGACAGTTCCGAAATGGACGAACTCAGTCTTGCCTGCGCTGAAGAGGCCAGAAGAGACAGCATATCCAGCACTGATGTCTTCCCCGTTCCGTTCGCGCCGATCATCACCGATAGCGGGCGCAACGGAAGTCGAACGTCGTACAATCGCCGAAAGCCCTGAACGGAGAGATTGCCAAAGCGTACCGAAGGCTGATCCATTGTCTTCTGCGGCCAGAACGAAAGCGGCCGTTCATTCAGTTTACCCTGTTGGCGCGGCCCGCAAAGCAGGTGAACGCAGCCGGGGCAGGCTCGATCCGCTGCGGCTCTGGCCTTGCAACTCGATCACAGGCAAAGGCCATGTATACCCGGCGCACTGAACGGCGTAGGACTTCGTGCCGTCAGGGAGGTTTTGGGCGCAAAACCGCAGGTATTGACGGTGCCGCCGATTCCTGTCGCAAAATCTGCACCAGTGAAGAGCGAGGGCATCTCCGTTGCGGCATGTGCTGGACTGCTTCGGTCGGATCACGCTACTCGTACACTGGGCAGTTGCAGTTTCTGGAAAGAGTGTTCAGCGGTTAGCTTCCACGCTCGGCGCGTCTTACTCCTTCGGCCCAATCCCCAACGTCTTCATCTTGCGATACAGATTGCTCCGTTCCAGCCCCAGAAGCTCCGCCGTGCGCGTCACATTGCCGTTGGTCTCTTCCAGTTTCTTGAGGATGTACTCGCGCTCGGCAGCTTCCCGCACCTCCTGCAAGCTGCCGAAGCGGTCGAGCGGGCGGTCCTGTTGCTTGCGCGCGGCGGTCAGGGGGATGTGGCGCGCGTCCACGCGCACCTGCGGGTTCAGAATGACGATGCGCTCCAGCAGGTTCTTGAGCTCGCGCACGTTGCCGGGCCAATGGTATTCGGAGAGCACGTGGTAAGCCTCCGGCGTCAGCTCCTTGGGTTTGCGGCCGTAGGCGGTGGTGAATTCCGTCAGGAAATGGTCGGCCAGTAGCGGTATGTCTTCGAGCCGGTCGCGCAACGGCGGCACAAAAAATGGAATGACGTTCAGGCGGTAAAACAGGTCTTCGCGGAAGTTGCCGCGCTCGATTTCTTCTTCCAGGTTCTTGTTGGTGGCGGCCACCACGCGCACGTCCACCTGCACCGATCCGGCGGCGCCCACGGGCTCGAAGCGCTGCTCTTCGAGCGCGCGCAGCACCTTGGCCTGGGTGCGCAGGCTCATATCGCCGACTTCGTCCAGGAACAGCGTGCCGCCATCGGCTTTCTGGAATTTGCCGATCTTGTTTTCGTGCGCGCTGGTGAAGCTGCCCTTGCTGTGGCCGAACAATTCGCTTTCGATCAGCTCCTCGGGAATGGCGGCGCAATTCACTTCCACGAAAGGCTGGCTCGAGCGCGGGCTGAGGGCGTGCAGCGCGTGGGCCACCAGTTCCTTGCCGGTGCCGCTCTCGCCATAAATGAGCACGCGGCCGTTGGTGCCGGCCATGAGCGAGAGTTGCTGGCGCAGCGCCTTCATGGGAACGCTTTCGCCGATGATGCGGTAACGCGCTGGCGAATCCTGTTTCAGGCGGCTGTTCTCGAGCGCGAGGGCCCGGTGTTCGAGGGCGTTTTTCGCGACTACCAGAACTTTTTCGATGGAGAGCGGCTTTTCGAGAAAGTCGAACGCGCCCAGCTTGGTGGCCTTCACCGCCGCCTCGATGCTGCCATGGCCGGAGATCATGACCACCACGGGCCGCTCGTTGAAAGGGATCTCCTGGATGCGCGCCAGCACCTCCATGCCATCCGTGCCGGGCAGCCAGATATCCAGCAGGACGAGCTCGAAATCCACGCCCGGCAAAGCCGTCAGACAGGCTTCCCCGCTATCGGCGGTATCGACGGCATAACCTTCATCTTCCAGCACGCCGGCCAGCGATTTGCGGATCTCCGGTTCGTCATCAACCACCAGGATATGGCGCGGTCTCATAATTTGGCGGGAACGGTGTTAACGGAGAGCGGGTGCCCCGCGGTTTCGCCCGCTTCCGGCTCCGCCAGTACGGGGATTTCGATAGTGAAACGCGCGCCGACGGGCTGGTTATCCTCGACGCGGATGTGTCCGTTATGTTCGGTGACGATGTGGCTAACGATGGCGAGGCCCAGGCCGGTGCCGCGATTCTTGGTGGAAAAATACGGCAGAAAGAGCTTCTCCTTGTCCTCCGGGCTGACGCCGCAGCCGGAATCGGCCATCACCAGTTCCACGGTCTCGGCCGCGCCCGGCTGGGTCGCGACGTAGAGGTTCTTGACCAGCGAATCCTGCATGGCCTCGGCGGCGTTATCCACCAGGTTGACTACCGCGCGGCGGAACTGCTCGCGATCCAGATTCACGGCCGGCAAACCGGGGGCGAAGCTGGTGCGAATCGAGATGCCATCCAGACGTCCGTGGAAGACGTCCAGGGCGTCGCGCACCACCTCGTTCAGGTCGGAGCGCACGGGCTGGGCCGCCGGGAAACGCGCGAACTGGGAGAACTCATCCACCAGGGTTTTCACCGACTCGACGGATTTCGAGATGGTGGCGGCGCATTCCTGCAAGATGCGCGCCTGCGCGGCGGGAAGCTCCATCCGCTCCAGTTGCCGGCCGATGCGGTCGGCGGAAAGCGCGATAGGGGTGAGCGGGTTCTTGATTTCATGCGCCACGCGGCGCGCCACTTCGTGCCAGGCGGCGGCCTTCTGGGCGCGGAGCACCTCGCTGGTATCTTCGAGCACGACCACGAACCCGGAAGTCATCTTCTCTTCGAGCGCCGAGACCGTCACGGCGAGGTTGAGCTTGTGATCTTCGGTGCGCAGCTCGAGTTGACGCGTGGCCAGGCCGGTGCGCCGCGCGCGTTTCATCAGGTATTTGATTTCGGCGGTGTCCTCGCGGGAGAACAGGTCTTCCAGGCGGGTAGCTTTGTCGATCTGGCCGGCGGGAAAGATCGCGGACAGGGCACGGTTGACGCGTTTGATGGAGCCATCGGCGCCGATGGAAATCACGCCCGTGGGGATGCTTTCGAGAATCGCTTCGGTGAAGCGCTGCCGGCGGTCGAGCTCGCGGCTGTTGGCCTCCAGTTGCTGCGTCATGCGGTTGAAGGCGCGGACCAAGGAGCCGAGTTCGTCGGCCGCGCGCACATTTACGCGATGGGTCAGGTCGCCTTTACTCACCTGGCTCGCGGCTTCGAGCAGCGCGGTGATCGGAATGCCGATTTGCTTCGAGAGGAAGAGCGCGATCCAGGTGGCCACGAACAGGACGAAGAGCGTGATGAGCGCCATCAGCATGAGGTAGAAGCGGCGCACGTCCTTCCACTCGGCGTAGGTCTTGCCCCACTGGCCAATCCAGCTCTCGATGGCGTTCTGGCTGTCTCGCACATCGATCGGCACGTTGGCGGTCACCACGACCGTGCCGATCAGGCGGCCGTCGCTCTCGACCGGCGCGCGCGATCGAACCAGGCTGCCGGCCTGGGTCTCCTGCCGGTAGGGTCCGAACACATCGAGCGGCACCGGGTTGGTGGAGACGTAAACCGCGGCGGAGGCCAGTTCCCATTGTTTGGCAAACGACTGTAGGAAGTCCGCCGTGGGAACCCCTTCTTCCACCAATCGCCGGACTTCCGGCTGGGCCGCCAGCAGTGCGGCTTGGGCATCGGTTTCGTCCTGCATCTCTTTGCTGAGTTTGCCGGACACTTCCTGGAAAAAGCCGAGCTCGTTTTGCGATGGCTCGCGAAACCAGGTAGCCAGGTTCCGGTTCAGCACTTCATAACTGAACAGGACCAGGAAGAAGACCGGCACGAAGCTGAGGGCCAGCGCTCCCACCACCAGCTTGGTCTTGATGCGTGACCCCTCGCGATGGTTTTGCCGCTCGACGTAGAGCTTGATGAACTCGCGGCACAGAATCCAGCCGAGAGTCATCATGAGCAGAAAGATGAGGCTCGAAACGGCCCAAAAAGTCAGGGTTTGATTGGGATTGGCCGGCCGGAAGGGTCCCGGGTTGAACGATCCCTGCCAAAGCACAATCAGCACCAACAGAACCAGGACCACCAACGCAATTCGGTTGGCAACGCGTTTGTTCATCGCGGAGACCTTAACCTCGATTATACGTGGCGCACGCGTTCAGCGCGGTGGAATCGCGGCCAGCATGCGAGAGCCGGCGTCCCATTGAAAGGCCGGGCCGGTCCCGCCGGAAGCGCCGCAGGCTGCGAGCGTGGCACAGAAGCGGAAGCTTGCGCCGGGAATGCGCTGCTCGAGTCTTTCCTTCAGCTCGGGGATGAAACAGATGACGCCGTTGGGATCGTCGGGCACGCCGGCGATAGGCGCGTCGTGGGAACCGGAGTATTCGACGAGATCGACGCTGAGGTCCAGGCGGTGGAGCATATCGCGGTAGACCCATATGTTGTAATTGAGCGCCGCGATCTGGACGATCACGAATGCGGCCGCGACGACGCGCCGGCGCCGCGTCTGGTCGAAGACGCAGGCCAGGAAAATGGCGATCCATACCGACGGCCAGTAGAGATGACGGGTGTGCAGTAAGGATGGCTGTATCCAGCCGATTACGCTGAGGGCAGGGATGGCGCTCAGGAGCGCGAGGAAGGCCAGCGCGATTTTGACGCGGTTGGGGGCGCCGCGGTAGAGAAGCACCCACAGAACGACCAGGCAGGACCATGCCACCAGGATGCAAATTGACGCCAGGGAAACGACGGTGGCGTTGATTCCGAATACGGAGAGCGAAAGTGAGTTCACGACGAGCGCGTAGACGGCCTTGAACGACGCGGACGCACGATGGTATCCGCCGATACCGCCGAAGATGGCGAAACGCAGCGCGATGAGCGCGGCGGTCAATAAGAACAGGGCGATGAGGAAGGGGATGGTTTTTCGTCGGGGCGCGGCTTTGTGAGTCCATGCCGGGTAGAGATAGACCAGCGCCGGGATGAGCAGTGCCACCGAGTACGCGCTTTCTTTGTTGAGGACAGCGACTGCGTAGCTCAACAGAGAGAGCAGGCCGCAAAAAAACGACTTTGCGCCGGCGGAATCCCAGTGGGCAAGGAAGAGTAATAAGGATATGGCGGCGAACAGGGCGGCTAGTAGATCGAAACGGGCGGCCGGCCACAGCACGGCCTCGAAATGGATAGCGGAAAGACCGAAGAGCAGCGCCGTCAAGCGGCCGATACGGGCGCCGAATCCCAAGCGGATGGCCAGGCATCCGGCGAGAATGGAATCGACCAGATGGAGCCCGATGCTCTGCAGATGGTACGCCCACAGGGCGGAGCCGAAGAGGTGAAAGTCGAGCCAGAAAGAGAGGAACGCCAAGGGGCGGTACATGCCGTCAGGTTGGCGGGCGGTGAAGAGATGCCGGATGGCGGACCATGAGTCGAGGCTGGCGGCGACGTGGCGGTGGGTCCAATCATGGTAGGTGAGATTCACCGTGAGCGCGGGCAAATAAGCGGCGATCACGGCGAGGGAGAGCAGCAGGAGAAATCGCGGGCCGAGGCGGTCGGGATTGGGTTGCGGGTGCGCGCCGAGCGGCCGCGGACGGGCGGCCAGGAAATAGAGAATGCAGGCTCCATTGAGGAGCAGCAGCGGTTTATATGGGTTCCCGGCGGGAAAGTGGAAAACCGCGGCGGCAATGGGATTCGCAGCGAGGGTGAACAGCACCGCCAGCCATATAGGATGCACTCGGTTCAAAGTGGACCCCAGTTTAGCATTGTGTTGCAGGGTGTAAAACCGGACGGCAAGGGAGGGCTCGGGCGGAGGGACCGGCTGCTTTTCGGCGAGCAGCCGGCCCTTTGGCGCAAATATTCTACGGATAGAGCCCGCGAATCCTGCTGGCTTCGGCCACGCGGCCTACGCCCAACATGTTGGCCGCCAGCCGCATGTTGACTTTGCGGTCGAGGTGAATCTTCAGGACTTCGCCAAATGCGGTCTTCATGACGCGCTCCAGACGGTTATAAACGTCCTGCGCCTCCCAGAACAGGTGTTGCTCGTCTTGCACCCACTCGAAGTACGATACCGTCACACCACCGGCGTTGCACAGAATATCCGGGATCAGGAAGACACCCTTATCGTCCAGTATGCAATCCGCTTCGGGCGTCACCGGCCCGTTAGCGGCTTCCGCCACGATCCGCGTACGAACCGCGTGCGCGTTCTCGACGGTGATGGCGTTCTCGAGCGCCGCCGGAACCAGGATCTCGCATTCCATCGCCAGCAGTTGGGCAGGCGTGATCTCCTCGGCCCCGGGGAACCCGCGGAGAGTTCCAGTCCGTTCCTTATGGGCCATCAGCTTGGGAATGTCCAGACCGTTGCGGTTGTGAAGGGCACAGGTTGAATCGCTGGCGGCGATGACAACCGCTTGGGCGCCGGCCAGGAGTTGCGCGGCAATCGAACCGGCATTGCCGAAGCCCTGCACCACCACCCGCGCTCCCTTCACCGGAATGCCCAGATGTTCGCAGCTACTGAGCACGGTGTAGAACACGCCACGTCCGGTGGCTTCGTTGCGCCCCAGCGAGCCGCCCAGGCTGATTGGCTTGCCCGTCACTACGCCGGCCACGGGATATCCCATGTTCATGCTGTAGGTATCCATGATCCAGGCCATGATCTGGGGCGTTGTATATACGTCCGGCGCCGGGATGTCTTTTTGCGGACCGATCAGAGGCAGGATGGAGCTGGCATAGCGCCGGGTGAGCCGCTCCAATTCGCCCAGCGATAAGGCTTTCGGGTTGCAGGTCACGCCGCCCTTGCCGCCGCCGAACGGGATATTCACCACCGCGCACTTCCACGTCATCCACGTGGCCAGTGCCTTTACTTCGTCCACCGTCACGTTGGGGTGGTACCGAATGCCTCCTTTGGCCGGGCCGCGCAGGGTACTGTGCTGCACCCGGTATCCTTCGAACCGCACTATCTTACCGGTATCCATCCTCACGGGCACGCTCACCGAGAGGATCCGCTCCGGGTATTTGATCATTGCCCGGACATTGTCGTCGAGCTCCAGCGCATTTGCCGCCAGGTCGAAATTCTCCAATGCGACTTCGTATGCGTTCTTTTCCGCGATTGCGGTTGCTAACATGGCAACTTCCTTTCGCATGTTCAAGCCCGGTGAGGCTTGACAGTCGGAATCATAGCCCCATAACAGGCACCACGTCAATGGGGTGCTATGAGGTACTATTTGGCACACGGGGAGCATAGAAAAGGAGAGAATGTCTTCCGCCGGGCACACTACTTGGAATAGTTCCCATGCCTGAGAGAGTCGATAAGAGAATTCTGATCGTAGAAGACGAAGGGCTGATTGCGGCCGCGATACAGAACCAGTTGGAACGGTTCGGTTATCGAAGGCCGGACATAGCCAATTCTGGAGAGGAGGCGCTCCAGTTGGCGAGATCCGCGCAATTCGATTTGGCGTTGATGGACATTTGTCTGAAGGGCGAGTTGGATGGCATCGGCACCGCGAAAATCTTGTGGACCGAATTTCACGTGCCGGTAGTTTACCTCACGGCGCATTCCGATCAGGAGACGCTGGACCGGGCCGAACTCACCGAACCCTTGGGCTACATTGTCAAACCTTTCGCCGAAGCAACGCTGCGGAGCACAGTGCAGATGTCCCTGTATCGGCAGGATCTGGAAACGCGCCTGCGCGATGCGGCCGCGCGGACGCGCATCGGTGAAGTGCGGTTGACGGCGCGGGAACGCCAGGTGCTCCGCCTGGTGGCCGAGGGCTTCACGGCAAAGGAAATCGCGGAAACCATCCACGTGGCCACCAAGACAGTCGAATTCCATAAATACAATGTCATGAGAAAGGCTTCCGCGCGCGGGACGGCCGATCTGACCCGCTTTGCGATCCAAACCGGCATTGCGAGTCTATAGGTCTTGCATGGGGAAGAGCACCGTATCGGCAACGGACGCCATCAGGGTGCGGATGAGCGTCCAGTGGATGTCTGCCGCGGACAACAAGCCTTCTTCGACCAGTGTCTCCAAGCTGATGATGAACCTATAGGCCGCGGGACCGAGATCGCCGGTACCGAGCCTGCTAGGAAGCGAGGTGGGGTGCAGGAGAACGCCGCTCGAACGTGGGAAGGTCACAACATCAATTCTGCGAAAAGCGGCTTCGTGTCCGCACTATCGATCCAAAACGATATGCGATTGGCAGTACTGTTGGCCGCCGGCGGACTGGCGTTCGCCCAGTCTCCGGACCCCGCCTACGAGCCGCTGGCACGAGGTTACGACGCTTTGCGAACACACGACTACGATGTTGCGATCACGAGCTTTCTGAAGGCGGTCGAAGTCGCACCCGAGCGCGGCCCGATTCACAAGGACCTGGCGTATGCCTATTTGAAGATCGGCGAGAACGACTTGGCGCGCCGGCAGTTCGGCGAGGCCATGCGCCTGGATCCAAAGGACAACCAGGTGGCCCTGGAATACGCGTTCTTGTGCAATGAAACCAAGCATCAGGCCGAGGCGCGCCGCATTTTCGACCGTATCCGCAAAACTGGAAATAGCGTGGCCGAGCAGGCGTTTCAGAATATCGATGGCCCATTGGCGGCGGGGATTGCGCGCTGGCAGAGCGCCATCGCGATGGGAGCCGATAATTTCAGCTCGCATTTCGAATTGGCCACGCTGGCCGAAGAGAGGGACGAACTCGAACTTGCCGCGGAGCATTACGAAAGAGCGTGGCGCATTCTGCCCGACCGCCGTTCCGTGCTGGTGGACCTGGGCCGGGTGTGGCTGGCGATGAATCGTACCGATGACGCGGACGCTGCTTTGCTGGCGGCGTCTCGCGGTGGCGAATCGAGGGCGGCTGAGATGGCTTGCGAGTTGCTTCCGGCGCGGTATCCATATGTGGCGGAATTTCGCAAGGCGCTGGCACTCGATACGGGGAACGTCGAACTGCGCCGGGAAATGGGTTTCCTGCTGTTGCGGATGGGTTATCAGCCGGAAGCGGAACAGGAATTCCGGGTACTTGCGGAAAACCGCGGGGATCTGCTGGCGGCGACACAGCTTGGTTTTCTGCTCTATGCGGATGGCGATGTCGAGGCCGCCATGCCGTTCTTCAATCGCGTGCTTGAAGGCAAAGATGAAGATCTTGCCAACCGGGTGCGAGCGGTGTTGCGGCGACCTCAAGTGGCGGAGGAAGCTTCCGTGGTCAGCGCCAGGGAAATGGCGGAGCGGAGCATCAAGGCCGGCTATCTGAAAGATGGGCTGCAGTACCTTGCGGCCGCGCACCAAGCCGATCCGGGCGATTTCGAGGTGATGTACAAGTTGGGTTGGATTAACAACTTGCTCCACCAGGATGCTAATGCGGCTCGATGGTTCAACTTGGCTCGCAGAAGTCCGGACCCCAAGATTGCCGCGGAATCGGCTCGCGGGTGGCGCAACTTGCGGAGCGAGGTGGAACCGATTCAGGTGAGCGGGTGGTTTTATCCTTTATATTCGAGCCGGTGGCATGACGTCTTTGGATACGCGCAAGTGAAGACTGAGATCCGGACAAAGCTCCGCATTGTTCCTTATGTGAGCGCGCGGTTGGTGGGAGACACGCGGCAGACGATTGGCGCCATTTCGCCGCAGTACCTCTCCGAGAGTTCCGTGATTGCCGGCGTGGGTGTTCGTAGCATCCCTTGGCATAGTGTCAGCGGGTGGTTCGAGGCCGGTTCCGCGCTGGGCTACGCGACCGGGCACGTGCTGCCGGATTACCGGGGTGGGGTTTCGACCGCTCGGGGTGCTGGCCACATGCTGAACGCCGAATCGGGCGGCGTGTTTACGGATACCTCCTTGGATGGCGTATTCGTGAGCCGCTTCGGAAATGACTTCCTGGTGTACGGCGAGTCGCGCGCAGGGTACACCTTCGGGCCGAAGGCTTCGCGGACCCAAGTCTATTGGAACGGCAATCTCACTTTCGACGATCAACGGCAGCAGTGGGCGAATTTCTTTGAAACAGGCCCTGGGATTCGCAATCACGAGGCCTGGATGCCAGGGCCCATGTATGTGACGGTGAACCTTCTTCGTGGATCCTACCTGGTGGGCGCGCGACAGCCCGGGTTTAGCGATTGGCGCGTCGGATTGTGGTATGCGTTTTCTCGCTAGCCTGCTGCTGTTTGGAGGGTTTGCGTGGGGCGCCGATTCGCCCTACTTCAGCGTGTTTTATGGCGAACCGGGAGCCTGGCCTGATGTTCTAACTGCTATCGGTGTAGTAGAAGGCCCGCCTGCGGTGGCCCATGTGCTGGTGGCGCGCGAGGGTGCGCCATATTCGGCCGAGTGGGCGGCGCGGGTAGATCGCGGCGACATCCTGATTCTGGAGGGCGACTCGCCGCTGGGTGCCGCATTTGGGTTTCGAAAACGGGCGAACGGCGGCCGGGCGAATTCCCTGACGGATGTGCATCTACCGGATTTGCCCATCGTGTGGGAACGCAGCCTGACGTTGCCGCTGTTTGAGTTGCCCGCTGGGGCTCAGGTGTTTGCCTGGGAGCGTCATGAGGGAGCGCCACTGATCGCGGGGATGAGGCGCGGTGCGGGCGCGGTTTTGTGGGTAGCGACTTCACCCGGCGAACGTGGGTATGAACGATTCCCCTACCTCGCCGCGGCGCTGTGCGATCTGGGTCTGGAGCCGCCTTTTCGTTCGGGAAGGCTATGGGCATTTTTCGATTCGGCTTATCGCACGCGAGTGGATTTGGATTACTTTGCGGCCCGTTGGCGAAAGGCCGGAATTGCCGCGCTGCACGTTGCGGCATGGCATTTCTTTGAGGCCGAGCCTGGACAGGACGCCTACCTGACGAAGTTGATTGAGGCCTGCCACCGCGAGGGGATATTGGTTTATGCATGGCTCGAGTTGCCCCACGTCAGCGACCGGTTTTGGGCCGAACATCCCGAGTGGCGCGAGAAGACCGCTTTGGGACAGGACGCGCAACTCGATTGGCGCAAGTTGATGAACCTCCAGAACCGGGATTCCTTTCGCGCGGTGGCGTCCGGGGTTCGGGAGCTTCTGGCGCGGTTCGATTGGGATGGAGTGAACTTGGCGGAGCTTTATTTCGAGTCTCTGGAAGGCATCGGGAATCCTGCTCGGTTCACTCCGATGAACGCCGATGTGCGACGCGAGTTTCGCCGCGCGGCGGGCATGGATCCGATCGCGCTATTCGGGCCGGGGAGCGATCAGGCTGTTCGACGGCGGTTCCTCGATTTCCGAAGCAGCTTGGCGCGGCGGATGCAGGAGGAATGGATCGGGCAGTTGGAGGCTATGCGGCGGAGCAAGCCCTATCTCGACGTCGTCTTGACGCATGTGGACGACCAGTTCGATAAGGGAATGCGGGATGCCATTGGGGCGGATGCGGGCCGGCTCCTGCCGCTGCTCGAACGGCACAAGCTGACGTTCCTGATTGAAGACCCGGCCACGATCTGGAACCTCGGACCGCAGAGGTACGGGACGATCGCGAAGCGGTACGGCGAACTCACGGCGCATGGCGAGGATTTGGGTATCGACATAAACATCGTCGAACGCTACCAAAACGTTTACCCCACTAAGCAACAAACCGGAACCGAGTTGTTGGAACTGGTCCACAGCGCGGCTCGAAGTTTCGCTCGCGTAGCGATATATTTTGAGAACTCGCTCTTGCCGCCCGATCTCGCGCTCGTGCCCTCGGCCGCGCCGGTTGTGACGCAGGCGGAGTGGAGTGAAGGCAAACTGGTGATCCACTCGGACTCCGATATCGGCGTCCGTTGGCATGGTCCCGCAATGGTGGATGATCAACCTTGGGCGGCAGTGGACGCGGGCACGGTGTGGTTGCCGGCCGGCACTCACGCAATCGAAAGAGGGCCCGATGACGTGGGCCCGCATTTGCTGCGGTTGAATGGGGCTCTGCGCGGCGTTCGGCGCCGAGGGCCCCATTCCCTGGAGGTGAGTTACCAGAGCGAGAGCCGGGCCATTGCGGTTTTGGACAGGAGTCCCGTGAGGCTCGAAGTCGACGGGGCGCCAGCGGTTTTGGAGCGTTGCGGTTTGGCCTCTGTTCTTCTTCCTAACGGTCAACATGTGGTGACATTGACCACTGAGTGAGTTAGGATGGCGAAAGGCCAAATGACGGACGTGGCGTTACAGTCCGGTTCTCCCGAGATTCCAGACAAGCTCTACTTCAAGATCGGTGAGGTGAGCGAGTTGCTCGGGGTCGAGCCCTACGTGCTTCGGTACTGGGAGACGGAATTCCACGTCTTGGCGCCGAAGAAGTCCGGGACCGGGCATCGCCTGTATCGGCGCAAAGATGTGGAGTTGCTGCTGCGGATCAAACACCTGCTCTACGAGAAGAGGTTCACGATTGAGGGCGCGCGGCAATCTTTGCAAAACGAACCCAAAGGGCCGAAGGCAAAGCGGGCCAGGCAGGCGCAGCAGGATCTGTTTTCCACGGATCCCTTGCCTGAAATACGCAGGGAGTTGGCCGATATACTGGAGATCCTGAAATAGCTAAGCTTCTTCTCCCACTATGGCGGTGTAGATTCGATCCAGGTCCTCAGTGGAGTAGTAATCGATTTCGATCCGTCCCTTCTGCTTGGCCTTTTCCACTATGCGGACCTTGGTGCCTAGCACTCTCTCCAACTCCTGAATAGCAGCTTTCACGTTGGGGTCGGTATCGACCTCATCCACGTGCTTCGGCTTGCGGCCCTCCATCATCTTCTGGGTGGTCCGCTCGATTTGTCGTACGGACCAACCTTGGGCGACAGCCTTTTCGGCAACTTCGCGCTGGAGTTCGACCGAAGGGAGCGAGCAGAGGCAGCGTGCGTGACCCGCGGACAGCCTGCGCTCAGCGACGAGTTGCTGGAGATCGGAAGGGAGTTGCAGCAGACGAAGGAAGTTCGTGATGGTGGTGCGGTCCTTGCCGGTCCGCTGGCCGACCTGTTCGGGGCTTAGAAGAAGTTCACGGGAGAGGCGGTCAAAAGCATTGGCTGTTTCGATGGGATTGAGATCTTCGCGCTGGATGTTCTCGATGAGGGTGATTTCGAGAAGGCGATTATCCGGGACGTCGCGGACGACCGCTGGAACCTCTTGCAGCCCGGCAAGTTTGGCGGCCCGCCAGCGCCGCTCGCCGGCGACCAACTGGAAACGATCCGCGGCCCTCCGCACTACCAGCGGCTGAATGATGCCATTCGATCGTATCGACTGGGCCAGTTCGGAGAGACGCTCGGTTTGGAAGGTACGCCGCGGTTGGAGCGGGTTGGGATCTATGGCATCGATGGGGACGTTTAGCGTCGATTCGCTGGCATCTGGGGCGGGCGGGACTAGGGGACGAGTTGGAAGAAGTGAGCCAAGGCCTCTACCAAGCGCCTTACGAGGATTGTCCGTTTTGTTCATGTTCCAGGACTTCTTTAGCGAGTTGGATGTAACTCTCGGCGCCACGGGAGCGGGGGTCGTAGACGATGATGGGCTTACCGAAACTGGGGGCTTCGGCGAGGCGGATGCTACGCGGGATGATGGTGTTGAAGACTTCCTTTCCGAAGAATTGCTTGAGGTCGGCGGCAACCTGACGGGTGAGGTTGGTGCGGTCATCGTACATGGTAAGGAGAACGCCGGCGATCTCAAGCGGGTGGTGGAAGGATTCCCGTATGCGTTCGATAGTGTCCATGAGTTCTGAGACGCCCTCAAGGGCGAAGAACTCGCACTGGATAGGAACGAGCACGGCGTCGGCGGCAATCAAGGCGTTGAGGGTGAGAAGGTCGAGAGCGGGCGGGCAATCGATGAGGATGAAGTGGTAGTTGGCCCGGATGGGTTCAATGCGTTCCCGCAGGCGGAATTCGCGGTTCGGTATGTCGACTAGTTCCAGGTTAGCGCCAACCAGGTTCTTGTCAGCGGAGATCAGGAAAAGGCCTTCGAATTCGGTGGGAACGATGGCGTCTTGGGGTGGGGTATCGCCTAGCACTACATGGTAAAGACTGGGGCGATTGGCATTTTTTGGGACACCGAGGCCACTGGTGGCGTTTCCTTGCGGGTCGGAATCGATGACCAAAACGCGGAGGTCGTTGGCCGCGAGCGAAGCGGCCAAGTTGATAGCGGTGGTTGTTTTGCCAACGCCGCCTTTTTGGTTGGCAATTGCGAAAACTCTGCTCAAGCGGTCATACTACCACGACGCTTCGCGTGCTGGACAGATTGGTTCGTTTCACGTGAAACCTCGGTTCCACGTGAAACATGAAAGTTAGGCATCGCCGTCCGCCTCTTTCTCTGTGACCCTGTGCCCCATTCGAAGGAACCGACGGTCTCCCCAAGGCAGGCGCACCAAATAATCCCAAGAGAAACCCAGAGCAGCGGGAGGGCCTTCGCTCCCAGTCAATAGATCGGCATATTCGCCGAGATGCTTTAGATAGGGAACCAAATCTTCGTAGCTAACCGCGCGAGACACCGCGTGGTCAAAATGCTCGGTCACTTCGTCCGCCCGGCAGCCGAGCACTTCCACATTCGACAAACCCCGGGTTGCCTCCCGCAGGAAAACCGCCTTCCGCTGGTGTGATTCGATTAGCGCGCACGCACAATCAGGCCGCAACACCGCCACGGCAATCCCGGGAAATCCCGCTCCCGAACCAATATCGGCAACGCGCAGCGCTCCAACCGGGAGGTGAACCGCGAGGAACACCGCCTCGCAATAATGACGAACTACTGCCTCTTCCACAGTTCGAACGGCCGTGAGATTCAGGACGTTATTCCAGCGCAGCATCAACTCGTAGTGCGCTGCAAGAGCGCCGACCTGCGCGTCCGGAAGATCGACGATGCCGCTCAGGTGTTTGCGTAGTAGCTCAGGAAACACGGCTCACGTTCAAGTACACGTCCAAGATGGAGATTGCGGCCGGCGTAACGCCTGGAACGCGCGCGGCCTGCCCCAACGTGGCCGGCCGCACTCGTTTCAACTTATCACGGACCTCGCGAGATAGTCCGGGAATCCCTTCGAAACTGAATGCTTCCGGGATGGGGCGGCGTTCAGCATCCTTGAGACGCTCCATTTGCCTCTCCTGCTGCCCAATGTACCCGCTGTACTTGGTTTCGGTTTCGACGGTGCTCAGGACGCCGGACACCGGGTCCTCACCGAGCACCTCTCGAACCCAAGCCGAAATTTCCCACATGTGGGCATCGGGACGCTTCAACCACTGCCCATGGCGATGCTGCGCGAGGGCGCGGGACAAACGTTCCTTTTGAGTTCGCTTCCGCTGGTACAACTCCCAACGTTCATCCGTAACCAGACCCGCCGCCCGCCCCACGGGAGTCAGACGCTCATCGGCATTGTCTATGCGAAGGTGCAGGCGAAACTCCGCGCGGGAAGTAAACATGCGGTAAGGCTCGTCGGCCCCTTTGGTTATCAGGTCATCGATCAGAATCCCGGTGTAGCCTTCCGTCCGGCCGATCACCACGGGCTCTTTCCCCACCAGGTCGCAAGCCGCATTCATGCCCGCAATCAATCCTTGACACGCGGCTTCCTCGTAGCCCGACGTACCGTTGATTTGACCGGCCAGATACAACCCCTCGATCGACTTCACCTCCAGGGTATGAGTCAACTCGCGCGGGTCAATCGCATCATATTCGATGGCGTAACCCGGCCGGATCATTTCGGCGCGCTCTAAACCCGGGATCGACGCGATGATTGCGACTTGCACATCGACCGGCATGCTGGTGCTCATGCCATTCACATACACTTCGTTGGTGTCGAGACCCTCGGGTTCGAGGAAAATCTGATGGCGCAGCTTGTCCGGGAACTTCACGATTTTGTCTTCGATGGAGGGACAGTAACGGGGACCGACGCCCTCGATTTGCCCGCTATAAAGCGGCGAACGCGGGATCGCCTCCTGAAGGATGCGGCGAGTTTCTTCGGTGGTGTAGCCGATGTGACACTCGATTTGCGGGCGGTCGATTCGTCCGGTCAGGAAAGAAAACGGAGTGGGCTCGGAGTCACCCGGTTGCGGCTCGAATCGGTCCCAATCGATCGTCCGGCCATCGAGACGCGGAGGCGTGCCGGTTTTGAGACGCGTCCACTGCAGGCCGAGACCGCGCAACTGCTCCGCGAGGAGTTGCGATGGCGCTTCGCCGTTGCGACCGCAGCTATATCGCATCTCACCGACATGCGCCAGGCCGTTTAGGAAAGTGCCCGTGGTAATGACTACGGCGCCAGCCTCGATCCTCCGCCCATCGCGCAGCTCCACGCCAGTGACGCGACGGCCATTGAGAGCCAAAGCGGCCACCTCGGCCTGTTTAATACGAAGGTTAGGCTCTTTCTCAAGGACCTCGCGCATGCGGACGCGATACATCTTCTTATCCATTTGAGCGCGCGGCGACCAGACGGCCGGTCCCCGGCTGGTGTTGAGCAGACGGAACTGGATGCCGACGGCGTCGGCTACTTCACCCATCAGGCCCCCCAAGGCATCCACCTCGCGCACGAGGTGGCCTTTCGCGATGCCGCCGATGGCCGGGTTGCACGACATCTGGGCGATCAGATCCAGGTTCATGGTCACCATGGCAGTCCGCAGCCCCATCCGAGCGCACGCCCGGGCGGCCTCGCACCCCGCGTGTCCGGCGCCGACGATCACGACGTCGTATCTCTCGTGCATTGATACCATTGTACTGGTGCGCGAATGAGAATCCTCGTAATCGGAAGCGGCGGGCGTGAACATGCGCTGGCCTGGAAGTTGGCACAGTCGCCGGGCGTGGAGTTGTTTGCCAGCCCAGGGAACCCGGGGATGGCGCAGGTAGCGTCCTGCCTCCCCGGCGGCGCTTATCTGGAAATCGCGGAACACGTGGACGCCGATCTGACGGTGGTTGGACCGGAAGCGCCGTTGGTAGACGGCATCGTGGATGAATTCCGCGCGCGTGGCAAGCGCATCATCGGTCCGGACAGAAAAGCCGCGCAACTGGAAGGCAGCAAGGCCTTCGCAAAGGACTTTTTAAGGCAAAGTAGAATGCCCACCGCGGCCTATGTCACCGTCGAAAACGAAACGGATGCGCGCAGGGCGCTCGAACGTTTTGGATTCCCGGTTGTTTTGAAGGCGGACGGTTTGGCCGCAGGCAAGGGCGTCACCATCGCGCAGAATTTGAGGGAAGCGGAACAAGCCCTGACCGCGCTGCGCGGCCGCGTGGTGATCGAAGAGTTCCTTCGCGGCGAAGAGGTCAGTTTCATCGCCCTGTGCGATGGCCGCGACGCGGTGGCGCTGGCTCCGACGCAGGACCACAAAGCGGTGTTCGATGGGGACACGGGACCGAACACCGGCGGGATGGGCGCGTATTGCGACGCGGCCATTCTGAGTCCCAGTCAGGAACGGGAGATCATGGACAGGGTGATTCGTCGGACCGTGGAAGCGACCGGCTTCACCGGGTTCCTCTACGCCGGCATGATGATGACCGCGGATGGTCCGAAGGTGCTGGAGTTCAACGTCCGCCTGGGCGACCCCGAGACGCAACCGCTGATGCATCGCATGGCTTCGGATTTCGTTCCCCTGCTGATGGCCGCGGCGGAAGGCAAGCTCGGCGGCGCGAGGATCGACTGGAAGAGCGCGCCGAGTGTCGCCGTTGTGCTGGCGTCCGGCGGCTATCCCGGCACATACGAAACCGGAAAACCAATCACCGGGATCGCGGAGGCGGAGGGGTTGGGAGCAACAGTCTTTCACGCCGGCACGCGCGTGGGCGCGCACGGATTGGAAACCGCCGGAGGACGGGTGTTGGCTGTGACTGCCAGCGGAACGGACCTGCCAGCCGCCATCGACGCCGCGTACCAAGCAGTGCGGCCCATTCACTTCCCCGGTATGCACTACCGCCGCGACATTGGCCAGAAAGGCCTCCGACGATACAATAAAAGAATCGTGGGCACGTAGCTCAGATGGATAGAGCGGTCGCCTCCTAAGCGACAGGTCGGCAGTTCGAATCTGCCCGTGCCTACCATCCTTCTTGCAGCCGGCCAACGGAGCCGGCGGTAGAATAGAATTACTCTGTTCGATGGCCTCCCCCAAACGGTTGCGGACTCGAAGTGCGCGGCCGTGATGCGAGGAACCTGATCGACCATGTCTTTCGTCCACCTGCACTGCCATACCGATTACTCGCTGCTCGACGGCGCCTGCGATATCGACCAGTTGATGAAGATCGCGGTCGAGCAAAAGATGCCGGCCGTTGCCATGACGGACCACGGCAACCTCTTTGGAGCGGTGAAGTTCTATAATGCCGCGAAGGCCGCCGGCGTCCACCCGGTGATTGGCTGCGAGATCTACGTCTCGCAACAGGGGCACAAGAGCAGGTCGGAGACTGACCGATACAACCACCTCGTTCTCTTGTGCGAGAACCAGGAAGGCTATCGCAACCTAATCAAGTTGGTCTCGACCGGGTACCTCGACGGATTTTATTACAAGCCGCGGGTGGATATGGACCTGCTCTCGCAGCACGCGGGCGGGCTGATCGCCATGTCCGCATGCCTGCGCGGCCAAATCCCCGAGACGATTCTTTCCGACAAGCACGAGGACGCGCGAAGGCTCGCTCACACGTACGCCGATATTTTCGGGAAGAACAACTTCTTCCTCGAAATCCAGGACCATCACCTGGACCAGGACAAACGGCTCACGCCCGAACTGAACCGCCTCTCGCACCTGACCGGGATTCCGCTGGTGGCGACCAACGATTCGCATTATCTGCGCAAGGAGGACGCGAGGGCACACGAGATCCTACTGTGCATCCAGACCGGGAAGTTCATGAGCGACCCGAACCGGATGCGCTGGGGGACCGCGGATTTCTATTTGAAATCACGCGACGAAATGATGGAGTTGTTCGGCGAACTGGAGGACGCGCTGGACCGCACGTGGCAGATCGCGGAGCGCTGCAACGTCAAACTGGAACAGGTTCGCGAGCCATTCCCGAAATTCGATGTGCCGGAAGGGCACTCGACCGACACGTATTTCGAATATGTCGCGCGCCAGGGTTTTGAAAAGCGCCGGCCGAGACTGGAAGCGCTGCGCGCCAAGGGGATCCTGAAACACCACCTGGAAGAATACGCCGAACGGCTGGACCGCGAAATCCAGATGATCCAGCAAATGAAGTTCTCCGGGTACTTTCTGATCGTTTGGGATTTCATCCGCTACGCGAAACAGCTCGACATCCCGGTGGGACCGGGACGAGGCTCCGCAGCGGGTAGCCTGGTGGGATACGCGATGGCGATCACCGATATCGACCCGTTGCAGTACGGGCTGCTGTTCGAGCGTTTCCTCAATCCGGAACGCATCAGCCTGCCGGATATCGATGTCGATTTTTGCATGAACCGCCGCGGCGAGGTGATCCAATACGTCACCGAGAAGTACGGCCGCGAGCAAGTGGCGCAGATCATCACCTTCAACACGCTGGGGGCGCGCGCCGCCATCAAAGACGTGGGGCGCGTGCTCGAAATGCCGTTCGCGGATGTGGAGCGCGTCACGAAAATGGTTCCCAACGTCCTCAACATCAAGCTCGAGGAGGCGATTCAGCAGGAACCGGGATTCAACGAGGCGGCCAAGAAAGACCCGCGCGTAGATGACATCCTGAAGGTGGCATTGCGCCTGGAAGGCCTGGCGCGCAACTGTTCGGTGCATGCCGCCGGCGTGGTGATTTCTCCGCAGCCGCTCAAAGAGCTGGTGCCGCTCTATAAAACGAACCGCGATGAAATTGTGACGCAGTTCGATATGAGCGGTTTGGAAAAACTCTCGCTGCTGAAGATGGACTTCCTCGGGCTGACGACCCTCACCCTGATCCAGGACGCGCTGCGGCTCATCAAGAAACGGCACGGTGTGGAACTGGTTCCGGAGGACCTGCCGCTGGACGATGCCGCGACATACGAGATTTTTTGCAAGGGCTACACCAGCGGGGTGTTTCAGTTCGAATCGAATGGCATGCGCGATATTCTGCTGCGCTACCATCCGAGCCGCTTGGAGGACCTCACGGCGCTCAACGCACTCTACCGGCCGGGACCGATCCAGGGCGGCATGGTCGATGACTTCATCGAGCGCAAATGGGGACGCCGCGCGGTGCAGTACGATTTGCCCGAGCTGAAGGAACTGCTCGAAGAGACGTATGGAGTGATCGTCTATCAGGAGCAGGTGATGCAGATCTCGAATCGCCTGGCGGGGTATTCGCTGGGGGATGCGGACCTGCTGCGCCGCGCCATGGGTAAGAAGAAACCCGAGGAGATGGCCAAGCAGCGCGAGCGATTCATCCAAGGGGCGCTCGAACGCGGGTTTCCGCAAAGAAAGGTCGAGAAGATTTTCGACTTGATGGAGCAGTTCGCCGGCTACGGGTTTAACAAATCTCATTCGGCGGCGTATGCGTACCTGGCGTTCGTGACCGCCTATCTGAAGGCGCACTACCCGGTGGATTTCATGGCGGCGCTGCTGACTTCGGAAACCGGCAACACAGCCAAAGTGGTGAAGTACATCAACGAATGCCGGGCCATGGGCATCACGATTCTGCCGCCGGATGTAAACCACTCGGAGTGGAGTTTCACGCCGGACGGCGGCGCCATACGGTTCGGACTGGGCGCGGTGAAGAACCTGGGTCAATCGGCGGTGGAGGCGATCGGGCGGGCCCGCGAAGACGTGGGGAAGTTCCGCTCCATCGACCAGTTTTGCGAGAAAGTCGACCTCGGCGCGGTGAACCGGCGCATGATCGAGAGCTTGATCCGCGCGGGGGCGATGGATTCGCTCGAGGGCACGCGGTCGCAAAAGTTCGCGGCGGTGGAATCGGCCATGGAAGGGGGCCAGCGCATGCAACGCGATCGCGAGAGCGGCCAGGTGGGACTCTTCGGCGAGGTGTTCGGGGGCGAGGCACACGCGGCGCCGTTGCCCAGTGTGCCCGATTGGACGGACAAGGAAAAGTTGGCGGGCGAAAAAGAACTGCTCGGTTTCTGGGTAACCGGACATCCACTGGACCGCTACGCCGATAAGATCCGCGAGTTGGCAACGCATGACAGCTCAACCTTGGAAGGCCTGACGAAAGGCGTTGAAGTGGGTCTGTGCGGGATCTTGACGGGGATCACGAGGAAGCGCAACAAGGAAGGCAAGCCGTGGGCGGCGATGACCATCGAAGACCAGCAAGGCTCGGTGGAAGCCCTGATCTTCACCACCAACTACGAGCGCCTGGCACCGGAAATCGTGGAGGACCAGGCCGTATTCGTGCGCGCGTTGGTGATGCCGGAAGAGAATGCGCCGCCGAAGATCTCGGTGCAGGAGATGGTAGCGCTCGACAATGCGCGCGTGGACCTGCCCTCGGTGATTTCGATTCGCGTGTGGCTGGGAAAGAACGGCGGATCCGACCGCGCCCAGGCGTTGGACGAATTGTTCCGGCGGAAACCCGGGGAGACGCAGGTGCGGCTGCGCCTGGAAGCTCCGCGAGACTTCTCGCTGCTCCTAGATGTACCGGCCAAGGTGCGTCCGGACAAAGAATTTCGGGCGGCGCTGGAAGCGATCTTCGGAGCGGAATGTATGGAACGCGTGGGCGGGTAAGAGCGTTTCCCGCGGATCTCTCTAGCCCTGCACTTTGCCGACAACGATAATGGCCACCCCGAGCGATCCCACTTTCACGTTGAGAACTTGATCGGCGTTATCGCCCTCGGTTGTGAGAGAGGGGAAGGTGGCGCTCGATCCCGGAGTTTCGAGGGAGAGGACAGCCGGATGCGGCGTGCCCGAGGCTTTGAGGCTCATCTGCACCAGCGGATCGAAGGCCGGCTTGGCGTTCGGGTCGGTATCCAAACCGATGGGCGTGAGCAAGGCGAAATCGCGTTGCGGGGCGACACCCTGATGGGCGCCATCGACCGGGTAGTCGCTGTACCGTAGGGTGTAAAGACCGGGCTTGACGGTCTGGCCGCGGCGGTCATTGCCCTCGCCCGGGAAGCGGAGAACACCGAGCAAGGTCCCCTGTGGGATGGGTAACGTTATCGAATCGTCGGCCGATTTCGGCCCCGTGGGTATGGATTTGGCGAACCAGATTTCCGCCCAGGGTCCTTTCGGCCCCAAAACACGGAAGCCTTGCGATTGAATCACCGCAGCGTAGGCGGACGGAAGATCCGGCGCCGCGGTGGTAATGGTCTCGATTTTGTAATCTTGGGCGAAAACGGAAAGCGCCGCGCTCAAAACGAGGCAGCAAAGCAAAACCAGACGGTTAAACATGGCTATCGGAAGACGAAGACTGGAGCGGGAGACGGGATTCGAACCCGCGACATCGACCTTGGCAAGGTCGCACTCTACCAGCTGAGTTACTCCCGCCCGACGGGAAAACTCCATTTTGCTTCACGAACATTCCGGATGTCAAACGTTATGGGAATGTCACTGATGCGCAACGGGTTATAAACCTGTTGGAAAGCTTGCCCGCTGTGTTAGACTACTGTCTCGGTTGACCGAGACGGACGCGCACGGCGACCTGGTTGACGCTGAAAAAATCGAACCAACCGTTCCTCTCGCCTAGAGCCTCGATTGCCTCCCACGCCGTTGTGGAAAGCTCTGGCGGAAAAGTGTGTGTGGTGTGCAAACGCAATCAATGAATTTTTGGGAACAACTCCGTAAATATCTCCAGCAGCGAATCAGCGCAGAAAGCTACGAGAATTGGCTCAAAGGAACAGCCTTCCTGGCTCTTAACGGCGGCACGCTGCTGGTCTCGGTGCCAGACCGGGAAACATGTGCATGGATGGAGACCGAATATGGTCTGTTGGTGCGTAACGGTATTCGCGAACTCAAATTACCCATTCAACAGGTGAGCTACCAAGCGGCACCGCGCGGGGCCAAGAACGAAATTCTGGCAACATTGGATGGGAACCCCGCCGAGGCGGAGCCGATCCCCAACTCGCTGAATCCCAAATTCACTTTCGACACGTTCGTGGTGGGAGCATGCAACCAGTTCGCTCATGCCGCGGCGCGCTCAGTGGCGACCAACCCTTCCCGCAGCTATAATCCGCTGTTCATCTATGGCGGAGTGGGCATGGGGAAGACGCACCTCATGCACGCCATAGGGCGCGAGTTGATGGACAAGTTCGCCTCAATGCGGATCATCTACACATCGAGCGAGCGGTTCATGAACGAGATGATCACGTGCATCCGCATGGAGCGGATGCAGCAGTTTCACCAGCGATACCGCGAGGCGGATGTCCTTCTGGTGGACGATATTCAGCTGCTGGGAAATAAGGAGCGCACGCAAGAGGAATTCTTCCACACCTTCAACGAACTTCACGATCACCAGAAGCAGATTGTGATTTCAAGCGATTCGTCACCGAAGGAGATCCCCGGGTTACTGGAACGGCTGCGCTCCCGGTTCGAATGGGGTTTACTGGCTGACATTCAGCCGCCGGACCTGGAAACGAAGATGGCCATCCTGGACAAGAAGTCCGAGGCGGAAGGCATCAAACTACCGGACGATGTCCGCTCGTTTATGGCATCGAAAACCAAATCCAACGTTCGTGAACTCGAAGGCGCCCTGGTGAAGCTTATCGCCTATTCCTCCCTGACAGGAACCTTGATTAATCTGCAGATGGCCCAACAGGTTTTGAAGCACCTGGTCCATGTGCAAGACCGCAAAGTGACCATCGACGCGATTCAGAAGGCAGTGGCGGAGCGATTTCAAATCAAACAATCGCAGCTTAAAGAAAAGAGCAACACCAGGAAGATTGTTTATCCACGGCAAGTCGCCATGTACCTGGTCAAGGAACTGACCAATGCCTCTTTACCTGAGATCGGAAGGTCCTTCGGCGGCAAACATCACACGACGGTTATCCACTCCATAAACAAAATTGATAAAGACCGTCATATAGACCCTGATTTAAACAGACTGCTCCACAGCCTAATGGACGCTTTACAATGAACTTACGACTAATTTCCACACCTGCCCCAGAGCAGGGCAGAGGGAATCTGTGCAAAATGCGTTACAAGAGGCTGTTTCGGACAGTTTCACGCCGTCCAATCCGCAACTTCCAGTAGCGAAAAGTAGTTGAATTTAGTATAATTTAGGAAGCCTTCAACATTTACACAGGCCCGATGAAAGCGGTTCTTATAGTGCTCATCTATACAGCCTGAAGATATAGGAGCTGTGGCCTTATGGAATTCACTGTCAGTAAAGCCGATCTGGTACGAGAACTGAGTCTGTCGCAGGGCGTCGTGGAGAAGAAAACCACGATTCCGATTCTCTCCAATGTGCTGCTGGAGGCCGCTGGAGATCGGGTGACGCTGACGGCGACCGATCTGGAGTTGGGCATTCGATGCTCCTGCCTGGCTCGTGTGAAGAAGGAAGGCTCAGGCACGGTGCCGGCGCGTAAGTTGCTAGATTACGTTCGCCTCTTGCCCGAGGGTGATGTGCAGATGAAGTTTATGGAAAACCACTGGGCGAGCATCGTGTGTGGGCGCTCGCGAACCAGGATTGCGGGTATGTCCCGCGAGAGTTTTCCGGAGTTGCCGGAAATGCCGGAGCCAATCGCGGAAATTCCCATTAAAACGCTGGCATCGATGATTAACCGGACGTCTTTTGCTATTTCGATGGAGGAGTCGCGGTTCACATTGAGCGGGGCGCTGCTCTTACTACGGCCCGAAGGTCTGACTATGGTTGCCACGGATGGGCATCGCCTGGCGTATGTGCAGGGCTCTCCAAGCGATGGCGGCAGAATCGATCAGCAGTTTCGCGCCTTGATTCCCAGAAAGGCAATGGCCGAGTTAACCAAGCTCGCCGATGATGCGGGCGCGGAGGACAAAGCTCTTTTTTCCGGGGATGACAATCACTTGTTCTTTCAGGTAGGCCATCGGCTGTTGATTACCCGTAAGCTCACCGGCAATTTCCCAGACTATGAGCGTGTCTTGCCGAAAGACCACACGCTGATCGCCAAGCTGGAGAAGGATGAGATCCGTTCCGCGATCGAGCGCGTGGCGCAATTCGCCGATGAACGGTCGCGCGCAATTCGAGTGCAGTTTACCACTGGCGAGGTCAAGATATTTTCCTCATCGGTGGAGATGGGCGAGAGCGAAGAAAGCGTTCCCAGCGAGTATCAAGGGCCGGACCTCGAAATCGGATTCAACGCGCAATACTTGTTGGACTTCTTGCGGGCTATTCCACAGGACCATGTGGCGTTCGAACTGAAAGATCAAAAGAGCGCCGGGGAATTGCGCCCCGCGGGAGATTCCATACCGGACCAATACCGGTATGTGGTTATGCCGATGAGAATCTGAGCGGTCAGCTTTCGGCGCTTGGTCTTCCCGGCTCGGCTGCTTGCAATGTAAGTAAAGAGAATATGCCAAACGAAGTAAATATGAGCCAGGGCGACGAGTACAATTCCAGTAGCATTAAGGTGCTTGAGGGGTTGGAAGCCGTCCGTTTGCGGCCCGCCATGTATATCGGATCGACCGGTGAAATGGGGCTGCATCACCTGGTATACGAAGTAGTGGACAATTCGGTGGATGAAGCCCTGGCCGGCTACGCAACCGAAGTCAACGTCATCATTCACGACGACGACTCCGTTACGGTAATCGATAACGGCCGCGGCATCCCGGTGGACTTGCACGAAGAGGAAGGCGTCTCGGCGGCGCAAGTGGTGATGACCAAGCTGCACGCCGGCGGAAAATTCGATTCCAAAAGCTACAAAGTTTCGGGCGGTCTGCACGGCGTGGGCGTGAGTTGCGTGAACGCACTCTCGGAAAGGTTGGAGCTCGAGATCTGGCGTCCCGAGGGAAATAGCGGACCGAGTTACACGTGGCAGCAGGAGTACGCGTGCGGCATCCCCAAGGCGCCGCTGGTGAAGATGGGAAAGGCCGGGCGCAAGACGGGCACGCGAGTGACGTTCAAGCCCGATACCACCATCATGGAAGCGACCTCGTTCAACTACGATACGCTGGCGACGCGTCTGCGCCAGTTGGCGTTTTTGAACAAGGGCCTCAAGATCACCCTCAACGACGAGCGCGTGGAACCGGAAAAGAGCACGGAATTCCAGTATTCCGGCGGCATCGCGGAGTTCATCAAGCTGCTCAACAAGGGCAAGCAGGTACTGCACGAAAAACCGATCCACTTCGAGGCCGACCGCGAACTGCCGAATGGCGGCACGCTCACAATGGAAGTGGCGCTGCAATATAACGACGGCTACTCCGAGAACATTTCGAGCTTCGCCAACAACATCAATACGGTGGATGGCGGGACGCACTTGCGCGGATTTTATTCGGCGCTGACGCGGACGATCAACTCGTTTGGCCAGGCGCAGGGATTGTTCAAGGAGAAGGAAAGCCTTTCGGGCGATGACGTGCGCGAAGGCCTGACGGCGGTGGTGAGCGTGAAGGTGCCGCAGCCGCAGTTCGAAGGCCAGACCAAGGGCAAACTCAATAGCGACATCAGCGGGTACATGACGCAGTTTGTCAACGACAAGCTGGGCGAGTATTTCGATAAGAATGCCACGGTGGGCCGCAAGATCGTGGCGAAGGCCATTGAAGCCTCGCGGGCGCGCGAAGCGGCGCGCAAGGCGCGCGATCTGACGCGGCGCAAAGGAGCGCTCGAATCGGGCGGTATGCCGCACAAGCTGGCGGATTGCCAGGAGCGCGATCCGGAGCGCTGCGAACTGTTTCTCGTAGAAGGCGAATCGGCCGGCGGAACGGCCAAGCAGGGTCGCGACCGGCGCTACCAGGCGATTCTGCCGTTGAAGGGCAAGATCCTCAACGTGGAGAAGGCGCGTTACGACAAGATGCTCGGCCATGAGGAAATCCGCGCCATGATCACGGCGCTCGGCACAGGCATCGGCAAGGACGATTTCGACGTTACCAAGCTGCGCTACGGCAAGATCATCATCATGACCGATGCGGACGTGGACGGGTCGCACATCCGCACCCTGCTGCTGACTTTTTTCTTCCGGCACATGAACGAGCTGATCCTGCGGGACCGGATCTATATCGCGCAACCGCCGCTTTACCGAATCAAGAAGGGCAAGTCCGAGAAATACATCAAGGACGAAAAAGAATTCACCAAAGAGATCATGCGCAGGGCCACCGAGAACCTGACGCTGGAGGTGCGGGCGAGCGGCAATGGCAGCGGGCCGATGGCGGTGCTCGAGGGTTCGGAGTTGCGGGCGTTTCTGCTGAGCCTCGACGAGTACGAGCAGATGTTCCACAAAGTGGAGCGGCGCCTTCGGGACGCGCGCGTTGTGGAAGTGCTGGGAAACATCGAACTGCACCTGGATAACAAAGGCGAGTTTCAGGTGGAGGCCAATCTGCGGCCGGTTTTCGAGGCGTTGCAAAAGCTGGGACTGAATCCGGAGATGCGGCACGATGAAGAGCACTCTTCCTGGGCCGTGGTGTTCCACGATTCGACCAACGCGGAGCGCAGCATCGGCATGGCGCTGGTGGCGCAGCCGGAGTATCGCCGCTATCGAGCCCTGGCGCGGCAAACGGCGCGGTACAACGTGCCGCCGTTCGCGGTGGTGCGAGGCGAAAAGCGGGAAAGCCAGACCAACTGGCGCGACCTGCTGGAATACGTGAAGAACGAAGGCAAACGGGACGTTACCGTCAACCGCTACAAGGGGCTGGGCGAGATGAACTCCGAGCAACTCGCCGAGACCACCATGAATCCGGAGAAGCGCACGTTGTTGCAGGTGCGTTTGGAAGACGCAGTCGAGAGCGAAGAGATCTTCTCCACGCTGATGGGCGAGGACGTGGAAGCCCGCCGCAAGTTTATCGAAGAGAACGCGCTGGATGTGAAGAATCTGGACGTGTAGCGCGCCCCCAGGCTCACTGACCGACTGTAATCATCGTCCCCGCTTGTGTCGCGATCCCGTTGTAAATCGCGGTAATGCGCTGGTCTCCATTCGGCAGACCTGACGGCACCACGACGTTGAACTGAAACTCGCCGACTGCCACCAGCCCAGCAAACTGCACGGTGGCGGTTACACCCCCGATCTGCACCAGGGGCAAAGGAGACAATACGCCCGACTGCGTTTCGGAGCCGCTCACGACCGTCACCGAGGTCGGTCCAAAACCGTTGGCATAGAGTTGCACCATCTCGCCCGGCTTGGCGGGCGTGGTCAGGCCGGAGTACAAAGTCGTGGGTCCGATATAGCCGCCGGTGGCGTTGTGCACGGCGGCCACGTACGGGCCACCACCGAACACAAAGAATGAAAGAGATTCGGCTTGCGCCTGCACCGTGTAAGGAGCGCTCGCGACCCCATTGTTGGTGAGAACCACCCGCACGGGGCCAGAGATGGCGTCGGGGGGAGTCAAGATATTGACCTGCAGGGGGCTGATGAAGTACACGTAAGCCGGCTTCCCATTTACGGTCACGCTAACGCGATCGAGCGCCGTGGGCATCTGACTATTCGCGAAATCGGAGGATTGCCAGATGCGGGTATCGCCGGCCGGGGCGAGGTCCGAGCCCTTGATTTCGACCCACGTGTTGGGAGCGATAGTTTGAGCTTCGCCCTCGGCGTTGGCCACCAGCGAGATGGTCGGCGTGTTCGTGGTCAACTTGGTCACGAAAACCGTGCAGCCGGTTCCTGCGTTGGCTTTCTGGTAGGGGGACTGGGTGGGGAAATCGGTCGAGCAGGTGTCTCCGGTGACATAGGCCGCACCGGAGGCGTCCACCGCGATGCCCGCTGCCGCATCGCCGCGGTTCCGGTGCCGCTGCCGCCCAGGTAAGTGGAGTAGACAAGGGTGTTTCCGGCCGGCGAGAGCTTGGTCACGAAGGCGTCTTCCTTTCCCTTGAGCGACGTCTGGTAGGCCAACTGGGTAGGAAAGTCGCTCGAAAACGCGTGCCCCGCCACGTAGGCAGATCCCGCGGCATCGACGGCAATGGCGTTGCCCCCATCCCCGGTGCTGCCACCCAGGTAGGTGGAATAGATCAGAGTGGTGCCGGAAGGAGAGAACTTCGTCACAAAAGCGTTGCCGCCATTGTCGGTAGTGTTGTTGACTGACTGGTAGGCCGAAGTTACGGGGAAGTTCTTGGAACTCGAGATTCCAGTGACATAGGCTGAGCCCACCGCATCCACCGCGATCCCATAGGCCCATTCAAAAAACGAGCCACCCAAGAAGGTGGACCAGACCAGGGTGTTGCCGCCCGGCGCGAACTTGGCCACGAATACCGTGCCTGCGCTCGCGTAGTTGGCCGATTGGTATGCCGATTGGGTGGGGTAATCGAACGAGTCCGTCATTCCCGTGATATAGGCCGAGCCGGCCGCATCCACCGCGATAGCCTGGCTGGTTTCCTCCTGGCTGCCGCCGAGGTAGGTGGAGTAAACCAGGGAGTTGCCGGCCGGCGAAAACTTGGTGACAAAAGCGTTATAGCCATGCCCCGATTTAAGGATCGACTGATAAGGCGACTGGGTCGGGAAGTCCGTTGAGAATGTACCGCCCGTGACATAGGCTGAGCCGGAGGCATCCACGGCGATGGCCATGCCCCAGTCCAGATTGCTGCCGCCGAGGTAGGTCGAGTAAACCAGCGCATTGCCGGCCGGTGAAAGTTTGCTGACAAAAGCGCTGCCCCAAGTTGCCTTCAGCTTCGATTGATAGGGCGCCTGGATGGGAAAATCGGTCGCGCGCACGCGAGTGCCGCCGGCCAACACGTACTTCGAGGCCACATCCACGCGCTCGCCGCCAATATCCTGGTAGACCCGTGGCCGCTTTTGCACAATGTCTCCCAGCTTGGTGGCCAGCACCAGGTCGCCTTCGGCGTTCAGCCGCAAGGAGTCCGCACCTTCCCAGGCCAATTGCACCTGGCCGGGGTCCGCTCCGGGCGCGACGGCCAGATCGTACTCGATCTGGCTTCGATTGCCATAGCAGATCATGTCCACACCTGGATAAACTCCCCGAGCCTCGACGCGCGCGTAGTTGGGCACGCCGGTGCGCCACTTCGCGGGGTCATTGCCAAGGAAGTAATTGGAAATGCCCGGCTGTTTTTCCAGCGCCTCCCATTGGGCGGCGGGGCGGGCGCCCACCAACTTCATCCGCACCACGACCCGTTCGCTTTCGCGCGGCTGGTTGAGCACCATTACGGCCTCCGAGCCGGTCAAAAATAGCGTGTAACCGGCGGCACGCAATACGTACCGCACGCGCGGATCGAACTGACCCACGTTGGGCTCAAAGTGCAGGGGGAGCCGGCCGTAGGGGGCAACGGATGGGCGCTGCGCCGATGCCGAGGAAACTGCCAGGAGCAACAGCGTCCCAATTCGCGAGGATGTCATACGAAAGAAACGGCACCCGAACGTGAAACGACTCACACCTGCCGGGGCGAATGGTACTAGAACACACCATTCAGGAGACGGCGACATCGAAGATCTCCATCGCCTGTTTCAGACTGGCGATGGGGTCGCGGCCGGGAGCGGGGGTGTACTCGTGGGCTATGTACCCTTTGAATCCCAGAGCGGCGATGGCTTGCGCGACGAAGCGGTAATTCAGTTCCTGGGTTTCGTCGATTTCGTGACGGCCGGGATTGCCGCCGGTGTGGAAGTGCCCGATCCATTGGAAGTGGTCGCGGATGTTGCGCACGATGTCGCCATCCATGATCTGCGCGTGATAGATGTCGTAAAGAATCTTCACGCGCGGGGAGTTGACGCGCTCCATCACACCCACGCCCCAGGCCATGTGGTCGAACATGTAATCCTTGTGATTCACCTTGCTGTTCAGCAGCTCCATGCAGATGGTCACGCCTTTGTCTTCGGCATGGGCTTTGACGCGGTTCAGGAAGGCCACGCAGTTATCCGCGCCTTCCGCATCGGCCATGCCTCGGCGGTTGCCGGAGAAGGTGATGATATTCGGTACGCCTTTGGCGGCGGCTTCATCGATGGCGGCATGGAGGGACTTTTCCAGCGCGGCATGGTTTTCGCGGCGATTGAGCGCGTCGGAGATGGTGCCGCCGGGACCGGGCGGATACATGGTCGGAACCAAGCCGTGATTCGCGAGGGTGGGCCAATCGGCGGGTTGCACCAGATCGTATCCCGTGCATCCCAGGCGCGCGGCTTCGCGGCAGGTGTCCTCGAAGCTCATCTTGCGGTCGAAGACGCCTCGGGTAACGCATTGCTTCAATCGTCCCTTGCGCGCCAGGGGCGGGGTGGGCTGGACGGTCTGCGCGGCGGCGGCGGCGGAGAGGGCTAGGGCGGGTAAGAAATCTCGGCGGCGCATGTGGATCTCCTCGCCTCAGAGCTTAGCGCAAATTGGCGGGGGAAAACGGTTTCGCGCAAAGACGCAAAGGGGCAAAGGCGCCAAGGTGTTCCGCGCATCCGAATCCCGCTACACTGATCGTTGAGCAAGCAACTGCGCGCGGCAGCCGACTTTTTGCGCCGGGAGTGCGTCTAGTTACAAGGAGCCAGAGCTTGATCTTTCGGGCGGTCGAAGATGGCGACCTGATTCGCCAGGCTGCCCGGGGCAGCGTGGAGGCGTTTAACCTCCTCGTGTCCCGGTGGGAGAAACGTGTCTATAACTACCTTCTCCGCATAACCTCCCATCGGGAAGACGCTTTGGACCTGACGCAGGACGTGTTCTTGAAAGCGTATCAAAACCTTCGCAAGCTGGATGACCCGGGGCGTTTCGGCTCCTGGTTATACCGGATCGCCCATAATGAGGCCTATTCCATGTTCCGCAAGAGAAGGCCGGAGAGCGATGTGGAGGATGTGGCGCCGCAGGGAACCGAGACGGGAATCACGGTAGGGGGAGGTTCGGTATTCCCCATGGAATTGAGCCTGGCGGTGGCCAGCGCGCTCGACCGTTTGTCGGCGGAACAGCGCGAAGCGGTGGTGCTCAAGATCTACCAGGGTTTCAAGTTCGAAGAGATGGCCGAAATCCTGGATTGCCCGGTCTCCACCATCAAGTCCAGGCTGTATACCGCGCTCGACCTGCTGAAAGCCCAACTGGCTCCGATTGCAACAAGAGGTGCGTAATGAGTTGCTCGCCATTCGATTTGAAAGACTACTTCCTGAAGGAGCTGACCGGCCCGCAACAGCTCCAGATGGAAGTCCATATTCACGGCTGCCGGCGGTGCGGGGAGGAACTGGAGCGCTTGCGTCTGACCGAAGCGGCCATGTTCACTTTGCGGGATGAAGAAATTCCGCAACGGATCGCGTTTGTTTCCGACCAGGTCTTTGAACCGTCGCCGTGGCGGCGATGGTGGGGTGCGCTGTGGGGCTCTTCGGCGCGGCTGGGGTTTGCGGCGGCGGCGATGCTATCGGCGGCGATTGTCTTCGCCACGGTCACCGGAACCGTGTCCGAGGTGAGGATCCAGCAGCGAGTGGATCGAGCGGTGAACACCGCGGTGGAAAAGGCCGTTGCCGCGAGGACCCGGGAAGTGGCAATGGAATTAGAGCAGGCCGAAGCGAGTTTCGAGATGGCGCAGAGGCGAGACCAGGTGCGCTATTTGCAAGCAACGTATTTTGCCTCGCCGGATAAGGGAGAGAAGCAATGAACCACGCGGCTGTTGTTTTATTGACGGCGGGAGTTCTGCTGGGAACTCAGCCGGGGGGGCGCGCGCAGATCGTAGCGCCGGCCAACGCCAGAGCCAACTCCGCCGCGGCGCCCGTTATCGTCCCTCCGCCGGCCGCGGTGCAGCCGGGATCGCCAGGCCAGCGAATTTCGCTGGGGGCGCTGGACAATTTGGACAAGTCGTTCGATCGCAAGCTACAGGCCTACAACCCGAATGACCCGATCGATTTGCTGGGCACGACGCGGGGCATGTACCTATCGGGATACGGGGCGGTATTCACCACCGAGTTGAGCCCCGTGATTACGCCCGGCATCACTCCATTCCAGCCCACGATTAGCGACAAGCGGCGAAAAGAAGTGCACGAGCGCAAAGCGGCACGGATCGCGGATCTGCGGAATCTCATAATGGCGATGATGCGGGATTCGGCCGCCTCGCTGAAGGCCATGCCGGAAAACGAGCAGGTGGTGGTGGCGGTGCGGTTCCTATATCTTCCGTGGGAAGATACGGCCGGGCTGCCGAACTTGATCGTGATGAAAGCCGACCGCCACAGGCTCTTGAGCGGCAACGGTATTCAAACAGAAGAACAATAAGTGACTCCCCACCATCCCATTCCCGAGGCGGAAAGCGGCCACGCGCCGGAGCCGGCTTTGCGCTATCGCCGGTTGGGCGAAATTCTGATCGAGCGCAAGAAGATCGAACCGGACGAACTGGAGCGTGCGCTCGAGCTGCAACAGGAGCGCGGCGACAAGTTGGGCAAGATCCTGGTCGACATGGGGCTGATCGCGCAGCGCGACGTCCTGGCGGCGCTTTCCGATCAACTGGGGGTGCCGTTGGTGACGATCGAGGCGCCGCCGCCCGCGGCTGCGGAGATCGATGGGCTGTCGCACCGTTTCCTGCGCCAATGCCGCGCTTTTCCGGTGGCCCTCCACGATTCGGTCTTGACGTTGGCCATGGCCGATCCGCTGGATTTCGAAACGGTCGCCGCCATTCGCGCTTTCTCGGGCCTGGAAATTTCCACGGCGCTGGCCTCCGAGCAGGAAGTCCTCGACGCGATCGAGCGTCACTACGGAGAGACCGAACGGCAGAGTTTCGCCGAAGGCCAGGACGACGATGCCACGGCCGACCTGGAACATCTGCGCGATATGGCCAGCGAAGCGCCGGTCATTCGCCTGGTGAACGCCATGATCGCCGAGGCCGTCGAGAAGCGCGCCAGCGATATCCATATCGAACCGTTCGAGAAGGAATTCCGCGTCCGGTACCGCATCGACGGCGTGCTATTCAACCAGGAAGCGCCGCCGCGCGAGATGAAAGCCGCCGTGATCTCGCGTCTCAAACTGATGGCCAAGTTGAACATCGCCGAGCGCCGGCTGCCGCAGGACGGACGCATCAAGCTCAAGATTTTGGGACGCGAGGTGGACCTGCGTGTTTCCACGCTGCCTACGCTTTACGGCGAAAGCGTGGTGATGCGCCTGCTCGACCGCTCGGCGGGGGATTTCTACGACCTGCCCCGGTTGGGATTCGATGACCGCATGCTGGAGCGGATGGAGCATTTCACCAGCCTGCCGCACGGCATTTTTCTAGTGACCGGGCCGACCGGCAGCGGAAAGTCCACCACGCTCTATTCGGCGCTGAAGCGCATCAATCTGCCGGACAAGAAGATCATCACCATCGAAGACCCGGTGGAATACCAGATGGACGGCATCAACCAGATTCACGTCAACCCGCAGATCGGGCTCACGTTCGCAGCCGGGCTGCGGCACATCGTGCGGCAGGATCCGGACGTGATCATGGTGGGGGAAATCCGCGACCGGGAAACCGCCGATATCGCCATCCGCGCGGCCTTGACCGGCCACCTGGTGTTCTCGACGCTGCACACCAACGATGCACCGAGCGCGATCACGCGGTTGACGGACATGGGTGTGGAGAATTACCTGATTGTCTCTTCGCTGGTTGCGGTGCTGGCGCAGCGGTTGGTGCGGGTGATCTGCAAAGAGTGCAAAGAGCCGGCGGGGAAGGCGCTGGCTCCCGACGGGCAGCGGCTGGACATCTACCGCGGCGCCGGTTGCGAGGCGTGCGGCGGCAGCGGGTATTCTTCCCGCATGGGCATTTTCGAAATGATGCAGGTGGATGACGAGATGCGCAAGATGGTGATGGCCAACGCGGATGCCGCCGCGCTGACGCTGGCGGCGCGCCGCAACGGCATGCGCAACCTGCGCGAGGACGGCTGGCTGAAAATTCGTGACGGCATCACCACGGTGAGCGAAGTGATGCGCGTGACACAGGAATTGTGATCGAGCGCCGGACGGACCGATGACGGGTACCTTCTTTTTTCGGGCGGTAGCTTCCGACGGCAAAGTCCGCACCGGCAGTTTGCGCGGCGAGAGCGATAAAGTCATCGCGCGCGAACTGCGTAAACAGGGGCTGACGCCGATCTACGTCGGCGTGGCTCCCCAGGCCGCTTCGTTCGAGATCAAGCTGCCATCGTTTCGCGGCGGCAAGCGGCGCGGCGTCCTGTTCTTCACGCAGGAGCTTTCCACGCTGCTCACTTCGAGCGTTCCACTCGACCGCGCGCTTTCCATCACGGCCGAGTTGACCGAGCGCGCCAGCTTCCGCTTCATCGTGCTCGACGTGCTGCGCGTGCTGAAGGGCGGAAAGTCGCTGGCGGACAGTCTGGCTACGCATCCGGAATATTTCTCCGATCTGTACATCAACATGGTGCGCGCGGGGGAAGCTTCGGGGTCGCTGGCGGTGATCTTCGAGAGGCTGGCGGAATTCGAAAAGACGCGCGACGATCTGCGCAACTTCATCATTTCGGCGATGATCTATCCGGCGCTGCTGGCCACGGTGGGCCTGGCGTCGATCGGGATATTGCTGGGGTTCGTGGTGCCGCGGTTCGCAACGATCTTCGAGGAAGGGCACATGAAAATGCCCACTCCCACGCGCATCATGCTCTTCGCCAGCAATTTTGTGCACAGCTATGGATGGATCATGCTGGCGACGGTATTGACGGCCGTGGTCGCCTGGCGCATTTACACGAAGACCGACGCCGGAAGGTTATGGTGGGATGGGGCGCGGTTGAAGCTGCCGCTGCTGGGAGACGCGCTGCTCAAAGCCGAGACCTCGCGGTTTGCGCGCGCCATGGCCACGCTGGTGGCGAACTCGGTACCGCTGGTGCAATGCATCGCGATCGCGGCGGCCACATTGAACAACCGGACCATCTCCGGCGCCATGGCGGGCGTGGCGCTGGGAGTGAAACGGGGCGAAGGAATCGCGGGGCCGGTGCGCAAAGCGGCGGTATTTCCTCCGCTGGCGGCGCACCTGCTCACGGTGGGCGAGGAAACCGGCCGCCTCGACACCATGTTTGCCCGCATGGCCGATATTTACGAGAATGATACACGGGCGGCCATCAAGCGCTTTACGAGCGTTTTCGAGCCGGTGATTATCCTGTTGATGGGCGTCTTGATCGGCGCCTTGATTTTGAGCATGCTGCTCGCGATTACGAGCATCAACGACGTGGCGGTGTGAAATGAACGAAGCGGACAGGCAACGGAAGCGTGGACAGTCGGGCGTCACCCTGATCGAAATGCTCGTGGTGGTGACCATCATCGGGCTGTTTATCGCGCTGGTGGGACCAAGGCTTTGGTCGAATGTAGACAAAGCCAAGATCGTGAAGGCCAGAGCGGACATGGAAGGCTTCATGGGAGCGCTCGGGACCTATAAGCTGGACAACGGGAATTTCCCAACTACCGAACAGGGGCTGCAGGCGTTGCGCGTGAAACCCGCCGACGCGGCGCAGTGGGCCGGTCCGTATATGGACAAAGACGTCCCCAAAGATCCGTGGGGGCACGATTACGTGTACAAGTTTCCCGGCGACCATGGCGACCTGCCGGATATCACGAGCTATGGGGCCGACGGCCAGCCGGGCGGCGATGGAATCAATGCCGATATTGTCAGTTGGAAGCAGCAGTAAACTGGGGCGCCAGGGCGTCACGCTGCTCGAAATGCTGGTGGTGGTGGCGATTGTCTCGCTGATCGTCGGCGTATCGTATCCTTCGGCCTCGGCCGGGCTGGACAGCATCCGGCTGGCCACTACCGGCGACGATATCGCCACCTTCCTCAACAGCGCTGTCAATCGTGTGGAACGGCGGCAGCAGGCGGTCGAAGTGATCATTTCGCCGGCGGAGGGCCGGCTCTCGATGTACTCCGCCGGCTCGGGGTACATCAGCGGGCTCAAACTGGCGGATGGCATCACCATCGAAAAAGTGCTGCCGGAGAATCCCGAAGGACCGGGGGGCACGGCGCGGAGCGTGATTCTGATTCCGGGAGCGACCATGCCCGCGGTCGGGGTGCAGTTCGCCAACCGTCACGGCGCGAGGCGGATTGTCCGGATCGATCCCATGACCGGCTTTCCGCGGGTGGAAAGCGTCAATACCACGTGAGGCGAACGGCCGGATTCACGCTGCTCGAGTTGATCGTTGCCACGGTGATCCTGTCGATCGCCGTGGTGGGGCTGCTTTCCGGCCTGGCCGGCTCCACGCGCAACGCGGCAAAACTGCGCGATTACGACCGCATGGTGCAACTGTGCCGGTTGCGGATGAACGATTTGCTGGTGGACCGCACGTTTCAGCCCGGGGCGCTGAGAAGCGGCGCGTTCGATCCGGCATTGACGGGTGGCCTGGAGACCGGTTGGCAGGCACAAATTGCGCTTTTCGAGCGGGCTCCCGGCACTCCGGTTGTAGGGCAGATGGTGCTGGACCGGATTCAATTGAACGTGTGGTGGGGCCCGGCAAACGCTCGAAAAACCCTCGTCCTGGAGGCTTTTCGCGACCGGCTGCTGACTCCCGGGATGGTTGTACCGGAGGCGCCGCAGTGAGACGGCGCTGCCAAGCCGGTCTGACGTTGCTCGAAGTGTTGGTATCGGTGACACTGCTGAGTATTCTTTCCACGGCCATGATTTTCGCCATGCGGATCGGGCTGATGGCCTATTCCAAAACCGACGCCAAACTAATGCTCAACCGCCGCGTGGCCGGCGCGCAGCGAATTATCGAGGAGGAACTGGAGGGCTTGATGCCCGTGACGCCTCCTTGCATGGGCAAGCCGGGACTGCAAAATACGCGTTTTGTGTTTTTCCAGGCGGAGCCGGCTGCCATGCGCCTGGCTTCCACGTTTTCCCTGCAACGAGGTTGGCGCGGCCAGCCGCAAATCCTGGAACTGTTTGTAATGCCAGGCGACCAAGGCAAAGGCGTGCGGTTGGTGGTGAATGAGACCCCGTACAATCCGGTGATCGCCGGGCAGGCGTGCACGGATATCCGGGCGGACCCTGTAACGGGACTGCCCGGGGTATGGTTTGCCCCGCCGCAAGCGGGCTCGCGATCGTTCGTGCTGGCCGATCAACTGGCGTATTGCAGATTCTCCTACCTGGTGGCACCGCAGCCGAACGGCCCGCAAACGAACGGCCCCCAGCCGAATGGTCAGGTACCGGGTACACCGAGAGTGCCGCGCTGGCAACCGTATGCCACGGGGACGGGTTGGCCGCTCGCCATCCGCATCGAAATGGAACCGCTGGAGCCGGACCCGTCGCGGCTCCAGCCGTTAACCGTAACCGCGCCGATCTTCATCCGGCGGGCAGTGGACATTCAATATGTGGACCGGTAAGACCAGGGGCGAATCCGGCAGCGCCTTGCTGGCGGTGCTATGGCTCTCGGCCGCGCTCGCCACCATAGGCTTCTCGCTGGCCAGTACGGTACGCGGCGAGACCGAACGCACGTCTACCGCGCTCGATAGCCTGCGCTGCTACTACCTGGCGGCGGGGGGCGTGGAGCGGGCCGCGCTGGAGTTGCTGTGGAGCGTACAGAATCCCGCCCAGAGAATGCTGCCGGACCCCACCTTCCAAGTGATCTATCGGTTCGCGAGCGGCGATGTGCGCGTGGAAATCATTCCGGAAGCCGCCAAGCTGGACGTCAACACGATTTCGCCGGCGGACCTGGTTCGCTTGGGAGTGGCGATTGGGCTGGAGCAGGACCAGGCGCGGCAAATCGCAGCGGCGATCGTGAGCTGGAGACAGTCGGCGGGGCCGGATGCCGCCTCCGTTTTGCCGATGCCCGATCCATCCTCGCCGTCTTTTCGACTCCCCCACGCGTCCATACAGGAGATTGAGGAATTACTGGCCGTGCCAGGAGTTACGCCTGAAATCTTCTACGGAACCTATCTACCCGCCGAGGGTTCTTCGGAGGGCGGTCCGCGTTTGGTGAGATACCCCGGATTGGTGGACTGCCTTTCGGTATTCGGTTCGAAAGACGCCGTGGACATCAACACGGCCAACCCCGCGGTGCTGGCAGCGCTCGGCCAGACGCCGGTTTCGATCGCGGCCATTCTCCAGCGTCGCAGCCAGGGGCCGATCCAGGACAAAGACCTGGGGCCATTCCTGGCCTCCATCGGCGCGCCGGCGATCCGTCTCAGGGTGGGCGGCAATTCCATCGTGACCATGCGCGCCACGGCGAGGCTGCGTCTGGCCAACGGCCAACTCGGGGATCTGAAACGAACCGTGGCGGCGCAGGTGAAGTATATGCCGCCCGGCTGGGATCCGCCGCCGGTGCACATCCTGCGCTGGTACGACACTGCCTGGAGCGATTAACCGAATGGCGCAGACAAGCTGGCTTTCGAGAGACCTTCGCAAACTGCTGGCGTTCGGCTCCGGCGTGGGCATTGAGATCCAGCCGGATGTTCTCGAAGTGGTGGCGGCGCGCGTTCGTCCCACCGGCGTGCGCGTGCTGGGAAGGCTGGCGATCGAAAACTACGCCGCCAGGCCCGCGGCGGAGTGGGGCGCGGAGTATGGCCATTTCTTGAAATCCGCCGGCGCCGGTCACTTGAGCGCCACGGTCCTGCTGCCGCGGCGCGAGGTGATTGTGCGCTATCTTTCGCTCGCGGGCGTGGCCGCTAAGGACCTGGAAAGCGCCATCCGTTTCCAGATGGAATCGCTGCATCCGTACGGGGAAGACGAGGTGGTGTGGGGCTGGTCGCCCTTGCCGTACGGCGGAGTGCTGGTGGGGATTGCGCTTCGCGCCGCCATTGAACGCTATGCGCAATTGTTCAATGAGGCGGGGATCGCCGTATGGAGTTTCACCTTTTCGGCGGCGGCGGTGCATGCCGCCATTCAATTGAACGGCCACGCCGCGGGCGAGGGATTTGTGACCGTGGGCGGCACGGGGAGGGCGGTGGAGGTATACGGCGAAAGCGCCGCCAAGGCTGTCTATTCGGCGGAGTTCGACCTGTCTCCGGAACGTGCCGCGGCGTTGGCGCTTTCCGAGTTGCGGTTACCTCCCGAGACCGAGCCGCTGACATTGGAACGGGTGCTGCCCAAGCCTTCGGTCAACCCAATCGAAAACGATCTTTCCCGCAACGCACTGCCATACGCCACGGCGCTGGCCGGGGCTTGTCCCCGCCTGGCGCCGGCGGCCAACGTGCTGCCGCTGGAGCACCGGCACGCCCGCTCGCGCGCGCTGTTTGTGCCCACGGCCGTGCTGGGCGGCCTGGCACTGCTGATAACGGGCGGTATTTGGGGGTACGGGAAATACGCGGAGCACCAATATCTGAAGCGCATGCAGACGGAAATCCGGCGGCTCGAGCCGCGCGTGGACCGTGCCGCGGCGCTCGACCGGGCCATGCAGGATGCACGCACGCGGGCGGAGTTGCTGGATCGTTATCGCAACCAGCCGCGGGCCGATCTGGATGCGCTAAACGAATTGACGCGGCTGGTGGAACCGCCGACCTGGACGAACGCCGTCGACCTGGTGCACGATTCGGTGCACATCACCGGGCAGGCGCCGCAAGCCGCGCCGCTGCTGAAGATTCTGGATTCTTCCCCGCTGTTCAAGAACTCGCAGATGGATATGGTACAGCGCGCGCCTTCGGGTAACGGCGAAGTCTTCCAGATCCACGCCACCCGCGGAGGCCGGCCATGAACATCACGCCGCGCGATCAGAAAGCGCTGCTGCTGTTGGCGGCTGCTCTGGCGGTCATGCTGATCGTACGACTGGTGCTGCCCGGCAATCGCGCTACCGCGGTGGCGGGGGCGACCGCCGATTCCGTTCCCTCCACCGAAAAGAGGCTGGAGCGTATGCGGCAGCTCGCAGCCACGGTTCCCGCCAAGGAAGAAATGCTGAAGCAGGCGCAGGCCGAACTGGCCGCGCGCGAAAAGGGCGTGATGCGGGCCGATACGGCGCCGCAAGCGCAGGCGCAACTCATCGACCTGGTGCAGACGGTGGCCAAGGCCAACGGCATCGATTCGCACGGCGTGGAACGCATGGACGCCAAGGCGGTGAGCAAAGACTATGGAGAAGTTTCCGTGGAAGTGGCCTTCACCTGCGGCATCGAAGAGCTTGTGAATCTGCTGGCGGCTCTGGCCGATCAGCCGCAAATCCTCTCCACCAACGAAATTCGCGTCAACGGCGGCACCGACAAAAAGAAGAACATCCAGGTGCGGTTGGGGGTGACCGCGCTGGTGCCGCGGAAGCTGCTGCCGGAGAAGAAAGGGGCCGCGGGAGTATGAGCCGGAAACTGCTCTTACTGAATATCGTGCTGGCCTGCGCGGTGGTGTGGGCGGGAGTGGAACTGCGCAGGGAATGGCAATCCTCGAAGGCGCGGGAAGCCGCCATGCTGGTGCGGAAAGCGCCTCCTGCGCAGGTGCTCCCGCTGGCGCCGCTGCCCAATCCGCCGGCCGTGATGGCCACCAGCTACAAAGGGGTCGCGGATAAGATGCTGTTCGACCCGTCGCGCAATCCGGATGTGCCGGTGCCGCCTCCTCCAGCGCCGCCTCCGCCCGTGCCCACGCCGCCGCTGCCGGTCTATCACGGCTTCATGAATATCGGTGACGGGCCGATGGCGATCTTGAGCGTCAACGCCGGCGCGCCGCACGTGGGCGTGCATCCCGGCGAGACCATCGGCGAATTCACGCTGGTAAGCATCGATCCGGATAATATTACCTTGCAATGGCAGGACCGGGTGATCCACAAATCCACGGACGAACTGGCCAACCACTTGCCGGCGCCGCAGGAGCGGGCGTCCGCCGCGCCGGCCGCCGAAGCGCCTCCAGCCGCTCCCGCGCCGCCGCCGATGCCGGTAGCCGCCGGGCCGCAGGGCGATGCGAGCGTGTTCGGCACCAAGACTTGCGCTCCGGGCGACAGCTATCCGGAGGGCGCCGTGGTGGATGGCTATCGCAAGGTAGTGCGGAGAGGCGCGTTTGGGCCGGTGTGCTTCTGGGAGCAATCGTCACGGTAGTAGCGAAACGATCAAGGACTAAATAAATGCATCGCTTCTTATTGTTCATTCGTCAGGCCATTCTGATTTGCGCCCCGGCGGCGATTCTTGCGGCACAATCATCGCCCATCCCATCGCCGATGAGGACGGAACCGATTCCAGCGGCGCAGCCGGAACCCGCGCAGCCGCAACCCCAGGCGCAACCGCAACCGGCCGCGCCACAAGCGTCGACGCACGCCGCGCAGACTCCCCGGCTGGCCGAAGCCGGCCTGTTGCAGATGGACAATGTCTCGTTGACGGAATTGGTCAACCTCTTTGGCAGGATGCTGAAGCTCAACTTCATTCTCGATCCGCGGGTGAGGGGCTCGGTCACCATTCACACCTATGGCGAAGTGAAGGATGTGGACAAAATGCCGCTGCTCGAAACCATTCTGCGGGTCAACGGAGCCACCATCGTGCAAGTGGGCGATCTCTACCGGGTCGTGCCCGTCAACGCGGTTTCACAGCTCCCCCTCTCACCCATCGTGAATGGCGACCCCAAGACGCTGCCGGATGACGAACGGGTGGTGCTCAACCTGATTTTTCTGAAGTACGCGACCGCCGGCGAAATGGACAAACTGCTGGCACCGTTCTACGGAGAAGGCGCCACTCATTCCGTGTACGAACCCGCCAATCTTCTGATCCTGCAGGACAACAGCCGCAACATGCGGCGCACCATGGAACTGATTGCGCTGTTCGATTCCGAGACGTTCGCCGGGCAGCGCGTGCGGCTTTTCGAGGTCCAAAACAGCCGGGCGACAGAGCTGGTGAAGGACCTGGAATCGGTGTTCAAAGCGTACTCCATGGCGGACAAGACGTCCGTCCGATTTTTGCCGATCGACCGCATCAACACAATCATCGCGGTGGCGCCGAACCCGGGTATTTTCGCGGAAGTACAGAAGTGGATGGCTAAGCTCGATATTCCGGTGAAGATGACCGCGGGCGCGGTGAGCAATTGGGTGTACCGCATGAAATACCAGCGCGCGGAAATGATGGCCATGGCGATCATGGCTCTGTATACGGGCGACGCTTCCGGGCTGATGATGATGTCGCAGATGAACAACATGGGGATGTATGCCGCGGGAATGGGTATGAACGGTACTGGGTATGGCGGGGGCATGGGCATGGGCGGAGGCATGGGGATGGGTGGGGGCATGGGGATGGGCGGGGGCATGTACGGCGGCGGGATGTATGGGGGCGGGATGTACGGCGGCGGGACGTATGGGGGCGGCATGTATGGCGGTGGCGGCTATGGCTCGTACGGATCGATGGCGGGTGGCGGATATGGCCAGATGGGGTATAGCGGCCGGAGTCCTTACACGGCCCCCAATAGTGCAGCGGCTCAGGGACGCGACCAGACGGGACAGTATCTTACCGGCTCGGCATCCGGCACGCAGCCGCCGCCGAACATGCCGCACATCATCCCGAATCCGCTCGACAACACGCTGCTGATTCAGGGAACGCCGCAGGATTGGGAGAGCATTCAAAATCTGCTGCGGCAGTTGGACGTGCCCCCGCGGCAGGTTCTGATCGATGCCAAGATCTACGAAGTCGATCTCAACGGCCAGTTCGCATTCGGCGTGGAGAGCTATTTACAAGACCGGGGCACGTCGCAGGCCACCGGCGCGTCCAACAATACCGTGGGCAACTCGGGGCAGACCATTGTCAGCGGCTTATCGCCCGTTCAGGGATTGGCGGCCGCGGCCGGGCCCGGCGGGTTGGCGCTCACCGCGGGTGCGATGGTGCTGAAGACCAAACAATTGCTAGGCCTGCTGACGGCTTCCGAGAGCAGCGGGAAATCGCGCGTGATTTCCGCGCCGAGCGTAATCGCCACCAGCGGTATTCCCGCCACCATGAACGTGGGCAGCCAGATCCCGGTGGCCACCTCTTCCGGGGTTTCGGGTATATTGAGCAACGGCTCGTCATCCCTCGTACAGGGCATAGGCAGCCAATCGAGCGGCGTGACTTTGAACATTATGGCCGACGTCAACTCGAGCGGCATCGTCACCATGGTCATCAACCAACAGGTGAGCGCGCCGCAGGCAAATTCCTTCTCGGACATCAATTCGCCTGCTTTTTCCAACCGTTCAGTTAGCACGCAGGTGACCGTACAGGACGGCGACACGATTGCTATCGGAGGGGCGATCCTGGAGAGCAAGACCGAGTCGAGTCAGGGAATTCCGTACCTGAACCGGATACCGCTCCTGGGCACGCTGTTTGGAGCCAAGACCTCCAGCACACAGCGCAGTGAGCTGATCGTTTTTCTCACACCGCGTGTTATCTACGACACCAACCAAATGGTTGACGCCACCGAGGAAATCAAAGCCAATTTGAAGCGCGTCGGCAAAATGATGAAAGACGAGCAATAGGGCCGGCCGCCGGACTCAGGTTCTTTCGACGATACGGCCGTCGCGCATGTGCACGGTGTTGTGGCCATACGTGGCGGCTTCGGGGTTGTGAGTGATCATCAGGATGGTTTGGCCCAGGCGCTGATTGAGGTCGCGTAGAATTTCGAGTACGGACTTGGAGTTTTCGGTGTCGAGATTGCCGGTGGGCTCGTCGGCCAGCAGAATGGCGGGGTTCTTGACGATAGCCCGGGCGATGGCGACACGCTGCTGCTCGCCCCCGGAAAGCGCATTGGGTTTGTGGTCCAGACGGTTCTGAATGCCCAGCAGCCGCAGAATGTCCTCGAATTGCGGGTCGGGTTTGCGATCCACGCCGGCAAGATAGCGGGCGACGGCGATGTTATCGCGGGCCGTGAGGTTGGGCAACAGATTGAACTTCTGAAAGACGAATCCCACGGAGCGTTTGCGCAGCTCGGTGCGTGCCGCGTCGGTCATGGCGGCCAGGTTCCTGCCGTTGACATGCACCTCGCCGCTGGTGGGCGGGGTGAGGCCGCCGATGATGTGGAACAGCGTGGATTTGCCCGATCCGGAGGGCCCCACAATGGAGAGGAATTCGCCGGAAGTAACGTTGAGATCGACGCCGCGAAGCGCCGGCACATCCACCTGGCCCACGCGGAAGACCTTGCGCAGGTCGCGGACCTGGATAATCGTGCTACTCATAAGCCAGGGCCTCGATGGGATCGTGCGCCGCGGCTGTGAGCCCCGGATAGAGAGCGCCGAGACCGGTTCCGATCAGCGTGATGACACCGGCGATGGGCCACCAGCCGGGCACGATGATCATGGGAATGGAGGCCGGCACCAAGGTTCGGATTAGCCAGTAGGCACCGAAACTGAAAACAATACCAAGGATGGTGCCGCCAACGCCAAGCAACTCCGCTTCCGCCAGAATGATGCCGAGGATGAAACCCTTGGAAGCGCCGAGCGATTTCAGGATGCCGATTTCACGCGTGCGCTGCAACACGGCCATGTACATCGAGAGGCAAACGACGGAGAAACCGATGACGACTCCAATCGCGATGACGACCACCGTGAATTCCCGGATGCCGGGAATATTGCTCACTTTGAACGCGCTGATCCACTCCTCCATGGTGTTGACCGTATAATTTGGCAACAGCTCCCGAATTTCCTTCACCACCACACCGATGGCAGAGGCATCATCCACCTTGACGTATATCTGGCTGACCTTGCCGGTGGATTCGTCCAGCTCCTGCAGCACCTTGAGGGGGAGCACGATGCGCGCCAGTTTTCCACCGCCGATGATTCCCGCGACGCGCCAATCGTGATTGAGCAACTTGATGGTGCTGCCGATTCCGGCATCGCGCTGCTTGGCGAAAGACTCGTCAATGAGAATTTCGCCGGGGTGCTGGATGGGTCCGCCCTTCAAGTATTCAAAGCCGCCGCTCATGCGTGTGAACTCGGAAATATCGACGCCGGTGACCACCAGCGGCGGATCGATCGAGTGGTTGATCACGCCCGTGGCGAGTTTCACATGCGGCAGTTTTTCGACGAGATTGACAACGTTCTGGGGAATCGAGGCGCCGGCAAAATTGATCACGGAGGACGCAGTAGATCCACGGATGATGATATCGGCGCCCACACCCCTCTGGCGCTGCTGCGAGTCCTCGAGCATTCCCTTGGTGAGGCCCACGAGTGAAAGGATTAGCGTTACGGGTACGCCGATCAGCAGAATGCTTAACAGACTCCGCATCGGCCGGTGCTTGAGATTTTCCTGGACGAGCTTGCCGGTCACTTTTTTGTCTTTTTCCCTTTGGCTGGAGGCGCGGGAGCAGGGTTTACAGGAGCTGGGGGCGTCTCACCCAGAATCCGCAGGGTGCTTCCTTCCGGTTGCTCCAATACAAATCTATCATCGTGCACGCCCTTATTGATATCCATTTTGACGAGATCGATGACGACGGCGTATTCGTCGCGAGGCCGGTTGATCTCGATATGTTTGGGGAACGGGACGTTATCGTAGGCATGCCATTCGGAGTAGCGGGCATCGGTAAGGATGTTGCCGGCGGGATCGAAAATCATCTGGCGGGAGATCTCGAGGTTCACGCGATTGAACCAGATGGTGCGGTCGAGGTGGAGTTGCCCGCTGACCTCGGTGATGGCGTGGAGGATGTAGACGGCGTCGTCCTCGTCGGTGAGGTTTTCGAGCAGCACTTTTTCCGCGGCTGTATCGATGGGGTAAACCAGCAAGGCATCGATGAAGTGCGTTGGGCGGAGATTCTCGAGCTTGTTTGGCGAGGGCTGGATGATATCGTTGGCGCCGCGGATGAAGAGATTCTTGGAAGGAATATACAGGTTGAAACCGGCGCCGTCCGAGGTCATGTCGAAGGCTTTGCTGCGGACCACGGGGAAGAGTCCGATGATGCGGATGCCGGCGGGTTTGCGGAAGAGGATATAGGCGCGGACGTCCTTGTATTCGGTGATTTTGTTTTTCTCGGCGCTGCCGAGCGCGGGAACCATATCCACGGTAGCGTAGAAATCGCGGATTGCGTCATATTGCCGGACGATCGCCTGGAGCAGGGTGTTCTGATCGGCCAACCGGAGCGATTGGGCAGGATTGCCTCCTTGGCGACTAATGTGGCGGTTGCGGGGAAGAATGCAGGAAGAGAGCGCGATCGCGAGGAGAGAGAGGCCCAGCAAAGCCAAGGGCGCGCGGCGAAAAGGCATCGCTTCATTGTAGGCAAGGGGGAAAGGGGAGTGTCAACGCGGCAGCGTGGCGAGGGACGCGAGGGCGCGCGGGGCTCGGCGGCGTGTGTTATATTGAAACCACGGACGAATGGGCCTGTGGCGCAGTTGGGAGCGCGCTTCCATGGCATGGAAGAGGTCGTGAGTTCGAATCTCACCAGGTCCACCAAACACATCCCCTACACACCACGCGAGTTACCGTCGCGTGTGGCTATAACCTCTTCCACGATTACCCTTATACGAGGTCCAAAAAAGGTCCAAACACGGTCCAAAAGTCTGTTTTCCACAGATGCCCGCGTGGTATGGATCGGACCGCGTTTCCTCCCCGCCTAATCGCACTGATTCCACGACCAGTTGGTATGCGTGGTAGCGATGGTAATCGTTTTGACGCTCGTGCGCCGTTGGGCAGACATTTTTCCCTTTTCTCGCGCTATATAGGGGTTTTTCGTCCCATCCATACCACACGGTAGGCATGGTGCGGATGGTGTGGGTCTTTCGAGTTCCAGTGCTCTCCACGGCGGCCGTTGCGCTCGGCGGCGCGCGCTGGAATCGCCACCGCCATCGACGACGGTTTTATTCTGGCCCGCGTCGCGCGCCCGTTGCGCCACGAACGCGCCTCGGCGGTCCGGTGGTAGTACGAGGCCACCCGCGCCGACAACGCGCCCCAGCGCCCCGTGTGCAGCCGGAAGGCCACCCAACGCGCGGCTTTCTTGCTTCAATCACCACCTGCGGTGTGCTTGGGTATGGATGGTAAGCGTCCATCTGATATCTGTTGTCTCGACGGCGATTCATGCGCGGGGCAACGCACGCAAAATCCCAAGAAAAACATTGACGAGCGATTGTGTTTCTGTGAGACTTGCAGTAGTAGCGTGTCGCGAGGTGCCGGGATACCTCGATTCAAAACTCTTTCCCGCATCCGCATGGGCATCGTGTTTCTACAAGCCTAAGCCCCCAAAAATCTACAGCGGAAAAACGAGCGAGCAGATGGTGACCCTATGCCCATTCCGCTCTACTCGCATGATTTCGCCGTTCTCGATTTCATCAACGAGAAACGCGCGCTCCGGCTGGAGAACGCCGGCCTCGCCAAGCTGGTGCGCCACAAAGGGCACGTCAATCGCGTAGTTCTGTATCGCCGTCCCGGCGATCCGCATCCGACCGCCGTGCGGCAGTACATGGGCACCGGCTATTCCTTCGAGCAACCGCTCAGCGACGGCCACCACTGCTGGAAGCTCCGTCCGCTGCAAGGCGGGCGCGCAGAATCGTTGCTCGCACCGCCCGAGGTGCGGCCGATCTTCCTGCGCGTCCTGCTCGACTGCATGGCACCGGCGGCGTGAAGCCGTAGCCCACCGACGATCTCCCACTTGCGACTTCAGTTTTAGCCAAGGACATGAGTGAACCACTGTTTCGAGCGCAAACAAATCGTCGTACCGGGCCTTGGACAGCGAGCGCCGTGCGAGCAAACCTCATAGGTACTTCCGGGCGCGCGGCGGCGGCGCGT